>Ga0334892_1001592_pt1 | contig 18849 bp, 18 predicted proteins | sample GraSluR3_MG_4_FD_207213 | JGI IMG/M metagenome (GOLD analysis project Ga0334892, IMG submission 207213) | Sludge microbial communities from methane-producing bioreactor in Wageningen University, Netherlands - Granular Sludge_15_04-R3 | ecosystem: Engineered > Bioreactor > Anaerobic >...
CTGTAAGTATAGCTTCAGGATGAAATTGAACACCTTCGATAGGATATCGCTTATGTCTTACTCCCATAATCTCTCCATCTATAGTCTGTGCTGATATTTCCAATTCACTTGGAAAATTTTGCTCATTTATTACTAGAGAGTGATATCTAGTAACTCCAAGGGGATTAGGTAAATTTTTAAACATTCCTTTTTCATCGTGCTTTATTCTATGTACATGACCGTGAATAGGTCTTTTAGCTTTTATTATTTCTCCTTTAAAAGCTTCTCCAATTGCTTGATGCCCTAAGCAAACTCCTAGAATAGGCAGCTTGTCTTTGAAATAATCAATTGCTTCTAAAGAAATTCCTGCTTCTTTAGGAGAGCACGGACCTGGTGAAATAAGTAAAATTTCAGGATTTTTTGCTAATATTTCTTTGATTGAAATGCTGTCGTTTCTTACAACTTCAACATCTTCACCTAATTCTCTTAGGTACTGATAGATGTTATAACAAAAAGAATCAAAATTATCAATCATCAAAATCAAATTAATTCCCTCCTAAATTTTGTACGCAAAAAATCACCTTCCCCACAGAAAAGGTGATTAGTCTTTGCTGTGCAGCGGATGCAATTTACAGTCGCGGTATTACCTTCGTTTAAAGGCGACTTCCCAGCCTTTAACACTTAACGCTGTAAATTTACTCTGCGTAAAGCTGTATATATATTCATAATTATAACCTTAGTGTTAATTTCTTGTCAAGCTAAAACATTTATTAAAATTTTAATTATTCCATAGCTATAAGCTCTACTCTTACAACTCCATTTATTCTCTTTAAAATTGTTAAAAATACATCCATTTCAATTTCCATATTTGACATATCAAATGTAATTGATAAATTCGCTATTTTATTTATAGGGATATCTTGACTAATAGTTAGAACATTGGCCTTATTCTCAGCTAAGGTTCTTAATATTAGAGAAAGTACACCTGGTTCATGATTTAATAAAAATGAAACGGTGGCTTTGTTACCTATCATACCTTCAGACACATTAAATACATGGTCCTTATATTTATAAAAAGTACTTCTGCTAATTCCCAACTTTTTTACAGCATCGGTTATACCTTTTGCTTTTCCAGTTCTAAGCATTTCTTTAGCTTCTACTACCTTTTCATATACAGAAGGAAGAATAGTACTATCTATAATGAGAAATTTCTTCATTGTCATACCCCCTAATTACTTTAGCAAATATTATTTAACTGTCTCTAGAACTTTTTCAACTACATTATCAACACTAAAACCAAAATGCTCCATTAATTTTTCTATAGGAGCAGAAGCGCCAAAGGTATCTATTCCTATTGCAGTTCCTTTATTTCCTAGGTATCTATACCACGGCATAGTAACTCCAGCTTCTACAGATACTCTAGCTTCTACATCGCTAGGAAGTACCTCTTCTTTATATTCTTTAGATTGCATTTCAAACACATTCATGTTTGGCATTGATACTATTCTTACATCCAGACCTTTTTCTTTTAATACTTTTTTAGCTTCAACTAGTAATGAAACCTCAGAGCCCGAGCCCATAAGAATTGCATCTGGAGTAGCTTTTTCTTCTTTAGATAGGATGTATCCACCCTTCTTAACATTTTCATTTACTCCATCTAGCTTTGGAAGGTTTTGTCTTGTTAGAACCATAACGCTTGGGCCATCAGTTTTTTCAAATGCCGCAACATAAGAATAGCCTGTCTCCATATAGTCTGCAGGTCTCCACACGCTAAGTCCTGGCATCATTCTTAAGCTTGAAACGTGCTCTATAGGCTGATGAGTCGGTCCATCTTCTCCTACTCCTATTGAATCATGAGTAAAAATAAACATAGCCGGTATATTCATAAGAGAAGCCAGTCTAATAGGGGTTCTCATATAATCAGAGAAAACAAGGAAAGTAGAGCCATAAGCTCTTAGTCCTCCGTGAAGTACTATACCGTTTACTATAGCTCCCATGGCATGTTCTCTGATACCAAAGAATATATTTGCTCCCATATCATCTACTAAAAAATCACCTTTTTCTTTAAGATAAGTCTTTGTAGATTCATTTAGGTCAGCTGATCCTCCAACTATATTTGGAACATATTTTGCAATTTTATTTAGTATTTCTCCACCTGAAGCTCTAGTAGCCATACTGTCACTAGAAGTTTCAAATATAGATTTATCTTCATACAATTCCTTAGAAATCTCATTGCTGTGATATTTTTTCCACTCTCTATAAAGCTCTGGATTTTCCTTAGCATAATCCACAAGCTTTGACTGCCATTCTTTAAAAGTCTTTTCTTTTTTCTTGCTAAGTCTCATAAAGTGATCTTTTACATCTTCTGGGATTTCAAACTCGCTATAATCACTCCATCCAAGAGCTTCTCTTGTTAGCATAGCTTCATCCTTGCCAAGTGGAGAGCCATGAACTTTAGAAGTACCTGCTTTATTAGGACTTCCAAAGCCTATTATAGTCTTAACCATAATAAGTGTAGGCTTGCCTTTTGACTTATGAGCCTTTATTATAGCTTTTCTTATAAGACTAGCATCATTACCGTCTTTAACTACGATAACATTCCAGTGCATTGCCTCAAATCTCTTTTTTACATCTTCGCTAAAAGAAATATCAGTACTTCCATCTATAGTAATTTTATTATCATCATAAAGAGCAACTAGCTTATCTAGCTTAAGAGTTCCTGCAAGTGATGCTGCTTCATATGTGATTCCTTCCATCATATCGCCGTCTCCAGCAAGTACATAGGTATAGTGATCTACTATATCAAATTTAGATGTATTAAACTTTCCAGCTAAATGTCTTTCTGCTATAGCCATACCCACCGCATTTGCAAAGCCTTGACCTAGTGGCCCTGTAGTAGTTTCCACGCCTACAGTATGACCATATTCAGGATGCCCTGGAGTCTTGCTATCAAATTGTCTAAAGTTTTTAAGCTCTTCTAAAGGTAATCCATAATTAAATAGATGAAGTAGTGAATAAAGAAGCATTGAGCCGTGCCCAGCCGATAGTACGAATCTATCTCTATTTTCCCATGTAGGATTCTGAGGAGAAATTCTTAAAAATTTGCTCCATAGTGTATATGCCATTGGAGCTGCCCCCATTGGTAAACCTGGGTGTCCAGAGTTAGATTTATTGATGCTATCGATAGATAAAAATCTTATCGAGTTTATAGCTCTTTCATCGATTTTTTTCACTTTAAAACCTCCAATTAAAATTCGTTTTCTTTACTTTATTATTTTACCATAATATATTCATTTTTGATAAAAAATCGCTTCAAAGAAAATACAATGAGATAAATATCCCATTGTATTTTGATTAACTGCTACTTATCTCTAGTTACATTTACACTTTCTTTTATAACTGCCTGAGCAGCTGCAAGTCTAGCTATTGGGACTCTATAAGGCGAGCAAGAAACATAATCTAGACCTAATCTATGGCAGAACTCTACAGAAGATGGCTCTCCGCCATGCTCTCCACAGATTCCAAGCTTAATATTTGCTCTCGTTTTCTTTCCTAAATCAACAGCTATTTCCATAAGCTTTCCTATACCTTTTTGATCTAGCACTTCAAATGGGCTTTTTTCAAAAATACCTTTAGACTCATAATCAGATAAGAATTTACCTGCATCATCTCTTGAGAAACCATATCCCATTTGAGTAAGGTCATTAGTTCCGAAGCTAAAGAATTCCGCCTCAGTAGCTATTTCATCTGCTGTTATCGCTGCTCTAGGAACCTCTATCATAGTTCCTATTAGGTAGTTTACTTTATCATTTCTTTCTTCAAATACTAATTGAATTTCTTCTTCTATTTCTTTTTTAACATATTTAAGCTCAACAACGTCTCCTATAAGAGGTATCATTATTTCTGGAAGTATAGACTCCATTCCAGATTTTTTTATATCTAAAGCAGCTTCGATTATCGCTCTTGTCTGCATTCTGTATATTTCTGGATAGGTAACAGCAAGTCTACATCCTCTGTGCCCAAGCATAGGATTAAATTCAGCCAAATCTTCTATTCTATCTTTTAAATCTTCAAAAGCTATATTCATAGACTCCGCTAAAGATTTAATGTCTTCATCACCATGTGGCAAGAATTCATGAAGTGGAGGATCTAAAAGTCTTACTGTAACAGGCCTTTCTCCCATAGCCTCATAGATTTCATAGAAATCCTTCCTTTGCATAGGAAGAAGTTCATCAAGAGCTTTTTTTCTTTCCTCTAAAGTAGTAGACACTATCATCCTTCTAACTGCAGGAATTCTTTTCTCATCAAAGAACATATGCTCAGTACGGCAAAGTCCAATTCCTTCTGCCCCAAACACTACTGCTTGGGCTGCATCCTTAGGAGTGTCCGCATTGGTTCTAACTTTTAATCTTCTAAATTCATCTACCCAGGTCATGAATTTTTCAAAATTTCCGCTTAGCTCTGGTTGAATTTTAATAATTTCTCCTCTATATACTGTTCCAGCACTTCCATCAAGAGAAATAAATTCTCCCTCTTTTATAATTTCATTCTTAACTTTAATAATTTTAGAAGCCTCATCAACTCTTATTTCACTACATCCAGCTACGCAGCATTTACCCATGCCTCTTGCAACAACTGCAGCATGAGATGTCATTCCACCTCTAGCTGTAAGAATACCCTCTGCCGCTACCATTCCCTCTATATCCTCAGGAGATGTCTCTTGTCTTACTAGGATAGATTTTTCTCCTCTAGCTTTCGCTGCAACTACATCATCTGCATGGAAATAAATCTTTCCAGAAGCAGCACCAGGAGATGCTGGAAGTCCTTTTGCGATAATTTGAGCATCTGCTAAAGCTTTTGGCTCAAACATTGGATGCAGTAACTGGTCTAATTGATTAGGCTCTATTCTCATGATAGCTTCTTCTTTAGAAATAAGATTTTCATCTACTAAATCAACTGCAACATTGATTGCTGCATGAGCAGTTCTTTTTCCAGCTCTAGTTTGAAGTAAAAATAATCTCTCATTTTCTATAGTAAACTCAATATCTTGCATATCCTTGTAATGGTGCTCTAATTTTTTAGTTGCATCCACAAATTGACTGTATACTTCTGGCATAATATCTTTTAGCTCAGAGATTTCATTTGGAGTACGTATACCTGCAACTACATCTTCTCCTTGTGCATTTATCAAGAACTCTCCAAAGAGTTTATTTTCTCCATCTGCTGGATTTCTAGTAAATGCAACACCGGTTCCAGACTTATCACCCATATTTCCAAACACCATTGACTGTACATTTACTGCAGTTCCTAAATCGTGAGGAATATCATTTAGCTTTCTATATATCATAGCTCTAGGATTGTTCCAAGACTCAAATACAGCTTTAATTGCAAGCTCTAGCTGTTTCATTGGATCTTGTGGAAACTCTTCATGCTTTTCTTCGAAATATACTTTTTTGTACATTTCAACCAAAGCCTTTAAATCCTCACTATCTAAATCTGTATCGTTATGAACCCCTTTATCCTCTTTCATTTCCTCAAGTAAGGATTCAAACCTAACCTTTGGAATTTCCATAGCTACGTCTGAAAACATCTGAATAAATCTTCTATAGCTATCATAAGCAAAACGCTCATTGCCCGTAGATTTAGCAAGACCTTTTACTGCTTTGTCATTAAGTCCAAGATTAAGTATAGTATCCATCATTCCAGGCATTGAGAAAACTGCTCCAGAACGAACAGAAACAAGAAGTGGATTTTCTTCATCTGAGAACCTTTTATTTAATGTTTTTTCTACCTCAGCAAGATGAAGTTTAATTTCATCTATTAGTGATGGCCATAGAGTTTTTCCTTCATCGTAGAAATTAATACAAGCCTTTGTAGTTATAGTAAATCCTGGAGGAACAGGAAGACCTATATTAGTCATTTCAGCTAAATTAGCACCCTTCCCACCAAGTAGTGATTTCATTTCTTTTGAACCTTCATGAAAACTATATACAAATTTATTATCCATATTAATTAACCTCCCATGCATATATCATAATTAATCTTTAAAAACCTTTATTCCATTACGTTTTAAAATACTAATAATAAGCTCTGCTGTCTCTTCAATAGCTTTATTCGAAACGTCTATTATCGGACAGCCTATTTTTTTCATGATTTTTTCTGCATAATCTATTTCATCTAATATCCTTTCCATACTCGCATAGCTAGAACCTTTAGGAAGCCCTAGAGCCTTTAATCTTTCTTCTCTTATCTCATTTAGTTTTGTAGGAGAATTCGTAAGCCCTATAACTCTTTTAGCCGGAACCTCGTATATTTCCTTTGGCGGAACAGACTCAGGCACAAGAGGAATATTTGCTACCTTTATATTCTTATTTGCAAGATACATAGAAAGGGGAGTCTTAGATGTACGAGATATACCAAGAATAACTACATCTGCCTTAGCAAGACCTCTTGGGTCCTTTCCATCATCGTATTTTACGGCAAATTCAATAGCCTCTACCCTTTTAAAATAAGCTTCATCAAGTTTTCTTATTGTTCCAGGCTCTCTAGCTGGTTCTAAGTGGGTAGATTCTTTTATTGCTGATATAAGAGGGCTAAGTAAATCCACTGCAATAAGTCCCGACTCAGCTGAATAATCTTTTATGTAGTCAATAAATTCTTTATCTACTAATGTATAAAAAAGTACTGAATTTGATTCGTTAGAAGCTTCACTTAATATTTCGCTAAGAAGCTTTAAATTAAGAACATAAGGAAATCTTTTTATCTCATAATCATCCAATTCAAATTGAGATATAGCTGCTTTTGCAACCTGTTCACCTGTTTCTCCTAGAGAATCAGATATTATATATACTGATAATATGCTCATTAGCATCCTCCGTTAGATTAGTTTTGTAGTATTTCCATAAACAATCTGGCTACCGTAGTTTTCGAAAATCTTCCAACAACAACATACTGCTCGTTATTTCCTTCTTTTTCAATTTGAACCACAGGCAGACTATCTACTTCATGCTCTATTAGCTTTCTAAGTGCATCTTCTACAGTCTCATTTTCCTTGACACAAATGATATTCGGCATTCTTGTCATTGCCATACTAACTGGTATAGACGATATATCTCCATTTCCTATTGCGCTTTTTAATAAATCCTTTCTGGATACCACTCCACTAAGATATTTATTAGATGTGATGAATATCGAGCCTACGTCCTCTAGGAACATAGTTACTATTGCACTGTGAATAGATACATTTTCCTCTATGATGATTGGTATACTCATTACATTTGCAACTTTTTTGTTGCTTATCTCTCTTATGCTATATGATTTTATTGCATTTTCTGTATAAAAATATCCTACCTTTGGACGTGCGTCTAAAAGTCCGCTCATAGTAAGTATGGATAAATCTGGTCTAAGAGTCGCTCTAGTAAGTCCTAGCTTACTAGCAATCTGCTCACTTGTAATGGGCTGGTCAGCTTTTACAATATCAATGATTTTTTGCTGGCGTTCAGTAATTTGAATTTTCCTCACCTCCATTGTGACATATTATATACATATAGTATGTCATATTGTTCTTGGTGTCAATATATTAAATGCTAGATTTTTGTCAAAAATTCCAGTTACTATTATTTACCCATAATTTTCTATACCTTATCTAAATAATATAAATATCTTATAAAATAATAATTTCTTAAAATAATAAAAGTCACTAATCAAACAATTATTTTACTTTTTCTTGAAATAAAAAAACACGACATCCTCTGATAAAATTGTCATGTTTTTCTATATTATATATTCATTTTATTATGCATTCACAATTTTTGATAAATCAGCAACAGATTCCATTGTAGTTCTTATATTTGAAAGCATAGCAAGTCTATTTGCTCTTATATCCATATTTTCATCCATTATCATTACGCTGTCAAAGAATGTGTCTACGCTATCCTTGATGGAAATCAGTAGCTCTAAAGCTTTTACATATTGTCTCTTTGCTAGCATAGCTTCAACCTCAGCTTTAATACTATTATATGCAGTATTTAGCTTTGCTTCACTATCATGAGCAAATAAAGCTTCATCTACTTTTCCAGCAATTGATTCCTTGGAAATGTTTGATATACGGCTAAAAGTCTGAAGAGCCTCAGTTACGCTATTATTTTTAACCCAAGCATCTAAGTCCTTAGCTCTTATTAATAAATCAAATGGATTAGAATTCTCTATATTAATAATTGCATCAACTACATCGTAGCGTATATCCATATCAGTGAATAGATTCTTAAGTCTAAGCTCAAAGAATGACATAAGGTCAGATTTAACTGACTGCTTGTCCATATCTTCAAAATCAAAATTTTCTAGAGCTAAATCAAGCAGGTCAAACAATCTCACATTTAGCTTCTTTTCCATCATAATATTAAGTATACCAAGAGCCTGACGTCTAAGAGCATATGGGTCCTGAGAGCCTGTAGGCTGAATACCTATAGCAAAGAAGCCAGCAACGGAGTCCAATCTATCTGAAAGTGCCAGAATTATACCTTCATTTGTAGATGGAAGCTCATCTCCTGCAAATCTAGGAAGATAATGCTCGTATATAGCCTCAGCTACTTCACTTGGTTCGTTTGAAAGATTCGCATAGTATCTTCCCATTATACCTTGAAGCTCTGTAAATTCAAAAACCATAGCAGTTGTCAAATCTGCTTTTGAAAGGTAAGCCGCTCTATCTAGATTTGGCAAAGTTAAAGCTAGAGCTTTTGCAATTTTTTCAGATAGATTTTGAATTCTCTTGGTTTTATCTAATATAGTTCCTAATTTTTGCTGGAACACTATAGTATCTAATCTTTCTACATAAGCCTCTAGAGGCTTTTTAGTATCTTCATGATAGAAAAATAGAGCATCACTAAGTCTAGCATCCAGTACCTTTTCATTTCCTCTTTTAACATTATCTATCGCATAGCTATCGCCATTTCTTACAGTTATGAATTTATTTAGAAGCTTGCCATCTGCGTCTAGTACAGGGAAATATCTCTGATGCTCTTTCATAGGAGTGATGATTGCTTCCTTTGGAAGTGATAGATAGCTCTCGTCAAACTCTCCATAAAAAGCTGTAGGATATTCAACAATATAATTTACTTCCTCTAGTAAATCCTCATCCATCATAAGAGTTCCACCAAGAGAATCAGCTACAGCTTTACACTGCTCTAATATTAATGCTTTTCTTTGCTCATCATCTAGAATTACAAAGTTCTCTTTAATCTTAGCTTCATATTCATCAGGAGTATTAATTACTATTTCACTACTGCCTAAGAATCTATGTCCTTTTGTAATATTGCCTGTTTTAATGCCTTCAATTTCAAAATCAATTACTTCTTCATCCATTAGGCATACGAAATATCTAATCGGTCTTACAAAACGGATATTTTTGCCACCCCATCTCATGGATTTAGGGAAGGTAGTTGATTTTATCATTCCTTCAAAAATATCTTTAAGCAGGCCTTTTACAGCTTGCCCTTCTTTTGTAAGCTTAATATGAGCGTATTCATCTTTGCCTACTGTTTTAAAGTATACTTCCTCTGGACTGATATCTTTACCTTTTAGAAATCCAAGAAGAGCTTTGCTTGGGTTATTATTTTCATCAAAAGCAATTTTCTTAGCTGGACCTTTTAGTTCTTCCTCAACAGTAGCTTGATTTTCTGCCAGCTCATCTATAACTACCACAAATCTTCTAGGTGTGCATTTTAGTTCTATAGATTTATATTCAATATGAAGCTCTTTAAGTGTTTTTTCTAGATATCCCTTCATATCAGCTTTTGTTTTTGCAATAAATCTAGCTGGAATTTCCTCAGTTCCTATCTCAAATAATAGCTTTTTATTCATTGATATCACCACCTTTTAGTAATGGGAAGCCCATTTCTTCACGCTGCTTTACATATGCTGATGCAATTTTTCTAGCCATATTTCTAACTCTTCCTATATAAAGAGCTCTTTGACTTACTCCGATAGCTCCTCTTGCATCTAATAAATTAAAGGCATGAGATGATTTAAGTACATAGTCATAGGCAGGCATTACAAGCCCCTCATCAATAAGTCTAGTAGCTTCTTTTTCATAGGTATTAAACATATTAAGAAGCATATCCTTATCAGATAGCTCAAAACTGTATACAGAATGCTCGTACTCAGCTTTTTTGAATACTTCTCCATATTTAATTTCATCAGTGAAATCTATATCATAGACATTGTTTTTCTCTTGCAGATATAGAGCGATTCTTTCCAATCCATAAGTAAGCTCAGCAGACTCAAGCTCACAGTCGATAGAACCTACTTGCTGAAAATACGTAAATTGAGTAATTTCCATTCCATCAAGCCAAACTTCCCAGCCTAGCCCCCATGCTCCAAAGGTAGGATTTTCCCAGTTGTCTTCCACAAATCTAATATCATGCTCTCTAGGATTAATTCCTATAGCTTCAAGTGATTTAAGATAAATATCTTGAATATTATCTGGTGATGGCTTCATTATTACTTGGAATTGGTGATGCTGATATAGTCTATTCGGATTCTCGCCATATCTTGCATCTGCTGGTCTTCTAGACGGCTCTGTATAGCATACTTTCCAAGGTTCTGGCCCAAGTGCTCTTAAAAAGGTTGCTGGATTCATAGTTCCTGCACCTTTTTCGCTATCATACGCTTGCATTATGATACAGCCTTGGTTTGACCAATATTCTTGAAGTTTCAATATCATTTGCTGAAAATTCATTTTATATGCCCCCATTTGCATTAGTTTATAAGGTTAATATTATTAATATAGAACAAATCAGAGGCTCTAGTCAACCATTGCATACAAAAAAGACCCTATCTCATTAGAATAAGGTCTTTTTGCAAAGTATAGATTATAAAATTAAATTTCTTTATCTTCCTCTTCTTCTTTTATTACTTCTTCAGTCACATCAGCAGAATCTTTTTTACCCATTTTTTCATCTACCATTTTCTTTACTTCAGCAACTTTTTCTTCTGTCATTTTATTTACATCTATTTCTTCTCCGTCTTCCTTTACTATCTTAATAGTATATTTAGTTACAAAAGCTGCCCCTACCCCTATCATAGCAACAACTGGAGCCATAACAAGACCAATAGCCCCTACAGTAACTGGAAGATTAAGAAGAATTTCTCCATCTTTTTCAACTATAACTCTTGTCACATTACCCTTTTTTAGCAAGTCTTTAAGAGTGTCAGTAACCTCACTACTTTTTATATTTACATTATCCATAAAACTATGCTGACTTTTTTCTAAATAAATTATCGCATCAATTACATCCCCTTCACAAGCATTAAGCGCATCTCTTGCCTGCTCATATGTCACACCTGTTCTGTCTACTACTTGATCAATTTTTTCTAATGTTACCATTTTAAAACCTCCTTAATAATTATCAATAAAATTTATAGATTTTAAATTTAATGTCCCTAGATATTCTTCAATATAATTATGTAGCAGTCGTTTTAGTTCAGCGAGTATGATTTTTGACACCTTTGCATTTACAGCTAAGCTCATCTCATTAGAATATACATACTCTACAAACCTGATGGTTGTCTTATCAAACTCCATCAAAGGCTTTACTTTACTACTGCAATCCTTACAGATGATTCCACCTTCAATTATACTGAAATATCTAGAACGCTCTAACTGTATGATACCACAATTTGCACACTTTAAAACTTCAGGTTTAAAACCTGAGCACTCTAAAATCTTTAATTCATAAATAATTCGCATAAGCTCTAGCTTTTGAGTATCTAGCTCCAGCAGTATATCTAGTGTGTCTTTTAATAAATTAAATAATTTTATATTGGTTTGGTGTTCTATCATAAGTTTTTCAGATAGTTCCATAAAATAAGAGGCATAAAAAAAATTATCTAAGTCAGTAGAAATTTTATAATAGTTTTTTATAAGTTCTACTCTTTGAAGTCTATATGAGCCAGATTGATGAGTTAACACAAAATTTGAATATGCAAATATCTGAGAAGCTGACATAAGAGGACTTTTCACTCTCTTTGAAGCTTTCGTAAACACTGTAATTTTGCCTAGCTTCTGGCTCACTATAGTGAGTATTGTATCAGCCTCACCATATTTAACTGTTTTTACTACTATACCTTCTGTTTCTATTTGCATGATTTTTCCTACTTATCTTCGTATCCAAATGAGCGAATATAGTTTTCTCTATCTCTCCAGTTTTCTTTAACTTTAACCCAAAGCTCTAGAAATATTTTGCTTCCAAGAATCATCTCTAGTTCTTCTCTTGCAGCCTTACCTATTCCTTTAATCTTTCTTCCCTGACTTCCAATTATTATCTTCTTATGAGATTCTCTTTCGCAATAAATCACAGCAGAAATATCAATTATATCCTTATCCTTACGCTTTTTCATCGCTTCTATATCAACTGCTATTCCATGAGGAATTTCTTGGTCGGTATACATAAGCAGCTTTTCTCTTATTATCTCTGAAACTAGAACCTTCTCAGGCTGGTCAGTAATCATATCTACTGGAAAATAAAGAGGTCCAGCTTCCATATACTTTGCAAGCACTTTTATCAAGGTGTCGTTATTAGTTCCCTTAAGAGCAGATACTGGTACTATCTCATCAAATATACCAATTTTTGAATACATGTTGATAAGGTCCATCAGTTCTTCCTTTGAAAGCTTATCTATCTTATTTATAGCTAGTATTTTTTTTGATTTGTTTGTTTTTAAGGTTTCAATTATATCTGAATCTTTTTTGCCTATAGATTTTGAATCATCCACCACAAATAATATTACATCAGTATCTCTCATAGATGAATGTGAGACCTTGAGCATATAATCGCCTAGTCTGTTTTGGGGCTTTTGGATTCCTGGTGTATCCATAAATACTATCTGCATTTCATCATCGTTATAAATAGCCCTGATTTGATTTCTAGTAGTTTGAGGTTTATCGCTCATGATAGCAATTTTTTCTCCGACTAGAGAGTTCATCAATGTAGATTTCCCTACATTAGGCCTTCCTATAATACTTACAAATCCAGATTTAAAATTCTTTTTACTTGAGTTATTTTTCATCATACCATCCTTTTTTATAAATCATCACTTGTAAATGAATGCGGTAGCAAATCATCTATAGTGTATTCTTTTATTATATTTTTACTTGTGCTTCCTAGTATTATTTTTAAATCCTTGCTAAACTCTACTATAACCTGTCTGCAAATACCACAAGGAAAAGTTTCATCATCATTTGAAGAAGCCACTGCTATTTTTTCAAACTCAGTTTCCCCTTCAGATATAGCTTTAAATATAGCAGTTCTTTCAGCACAATTTGTTGCTCCAAAAGAGGCTACCTCAACATTACAGCCAGTATAGACCTTGCCACTTTTTGTAAGAAGAGCTGCCCCTACCTTGAATTTTGAATATGGAACATAGGCATTTTCTTTTGCCTGCTCTGCAAGTTCAAGTAATTTAAAATTATCCATATTTATATCATCTCCTAGTTACTTTTGATTAAAAAACTACCTTAAATAATAGTGTTATAACAAGGATTCCTAAAATCCCTCCATAAATCACTTCTCTTAAGGTGTGAATTCTCCCTTCTATTCTGCTCTGAGCTACTAATAAAGCTAGCATAAACGAAAGGGTTGCTACTAACGCATTTTCAGAAATATATCCTATTGATGTGGCTAGTGCAAAAGATAATGCTGCATGACCACTAACTACTCCACCTTGTACATGGCTTCCTTTAGGTGAAAGTGTTTTTCCTGCCACGACAAAAAGCAGAGTAATAATTATACCTATAATAGTCACATGGACATCTTGATTTTTTATCTTGATTAACAAAGATAAGGTAGAGGGATTTAATCTGTCAAAGAATACTAAATATGCTACCATAATAGAGTTTAGTGCAGAAATAAGTACTGCCCCAGCTGCTACATCCTTTGCTATCTTGGCAAGAGGACTATACTCTGTCGTTACTAAATCCACAGTTTTTTCTATGGCAGTGTTGAACATTTCTGACAAGATTACAAGTGAAATAGAAAAAAACACTGCTATAATTTCTATTCGGCTCAAGTTTAAAAAAAGAGTCAGAAATAACACCAATATTGCTATTGCATAGTGAATCTTCATATTTCTTTGGCTTTTTAGAGTATATATTATACCATCAATAGCATAGTTAAATGTTTTTATGAGGTTTGTGTTTTTTTCCAAGACATCTCCTCCTTGCTATCTATTAATGCCAAGAGCTTCTAGTACCTTATTTTGTTTTTCCATCATTAAGCCTTCTTCTTGTTTGGTCATATGATCATATCCTAAAAGATGAAACATAGAATGACAAACCAAAAATGCCATTTCCCTTTCAAATGAGTGTCCATATTCCTCTGCTTGTGAAAATGCTCTTTCTACTGATACCACAATATCCCCTAGTGCAACAGGAAAATTAGAAATGCTTGTGTTAATGTCAGAAAGCTCTTGCTTTTCATACATTGGAAATGAAAGCACATCTGTGGCTTTATCCATATTTCTATGTTTGCTATTTATCTCTTTAATAAGCTCATCAGTAGTGAAGGTAAGCGAAATCTCTACTTCCTTGGTAAATCCCTCAAGTTCTAGAGATTTTAGCATAACGCTCTCGAGCATTTTTAATAGATCATTTGCTGGAATGTAATTTGAATCATTTTCAAATAAAAGCTGAAGCATTTACTGTCCACCTCGCTTATTTTTGAAAGCATTTGATTTATTTGCTTGTTTTTCTTGCTCTTTAAAGGCCACCTTTTTTTCATGCTTTTCATAAGCTTTGATAATTCTTTGTACTAATTCATGTCTTACAACGTCTTTTTCGTTAAGCGCTGAAATGCCTATTCCTTTTACATCTTTTAGCACCTCTGTTGCATGAATTAAACCACTTTTCTTTACACCCGGCAAATCTATTTGGGTAACATCTCCTGTAACAACAGCTTTAGAGCCAAATCCAAGTCTTGTAAGGAACATCTTCATCTGCTCCTGAGTTGTATTTTGAGCCTCATCTAAAATTATAAAAGAGTTGTCTAAGGTTCTTCCTCTCATATAGGCAAGTGGAGCAACCTCAATCATACCTCTTTCCATATATTTTGCAAATTTGTCAGCTCCCATTATATCAAAAAGAGCATCGTACAAAGGTCTAAGGTACGGATCTACCTTGTCCTTTAAGTCTCCTGGTAAAAAGCCTAGGCTCTCACCTGCTTCTACTGCTGGTCTTGTAAGTATTATTCTGCTTATTTCTTCTCTTTTAAAAGCCATTACTGCCATAGCTACAGCTAAATATGTTTTTCCAGTTCCAGCTGGTCCAATACATACTGTGATATCATTATTTCTTATATTAGAGATATATTCCTTTTGACCTAGAGTTTTAGGTTTTATAGGATTTCCTTTTGCGGAAAGTACTATTACATCATCAGATAAATCCGATAGCTTTTCTTCAGATTTAGTGGACACCAAATCCATAGAATAATATATAGTCTGAGGACTTAGTTTTTCACCTTTTTGAACTAATTTAAACAAATCATGCATTAATCTTTCTGCATTTTCAACTTGAGTTTTATCACCTATAAGAACAACATTGCCATCTCTAAGCACAACGTGAATGCCAAATTGTTCTTCTATCATCTTTATATTTTTATCAAAATTTCCGAATAGCTCTCTTTGAAAAGCTTCATCGTGAATTTCAAGTTTTTTTTGCTCCAACAAACAATTTTCCTCCTTGGCGATTTATCTATTTAATCTAAGTTAATCAACTTATATTTTTCTTACTTGTACATTATAACATTATAGACCTTTGATTAACATAGTAAGCACTATAAGCTAATCTATTATATTTTAAAACACAAAAACTAATTCATAAAGTAATGTTTAAATCATAATTCTATCGGGTAGTAATATACAGGAATGATAAAAGTTAATTTTCTTTTCATAACAAATTCTTTATGTATTAAGGAAGTTGCTCATTACATTCAACATAATAATTTAAATTTAGGGGGTAATATAATGTCTATATTAGCAAACTACTTACAAACTGGTGATTGGAAAGGAGAAAAACACGTTCCTATTATCCATGTTCCAGAGTCTATTTCCGCAAATGAATTTACTGAAATTAAATTATCTATTGGCGATGCAATTGCACATCCAAATACTTTAGAACATCATATTTCATGGTTTAAACTTTTCTTTTTAGCTGATGGAGCAAAATTCCCTGTAGAGTTAGGAAACTATAATTTTATGGCACATGGAGAAGGAGAAATGCTTGCAGAGCCAGTTGCAATTGCAAAAGTTAAACTTCCCTCATCTGGAAAGTTAATCGCTCTTAGCTACTGTAATATTCATGGATTATGGGAAAATTCACTAGATGTAACTCTTGGATAATTCCATTCCTATTATAGCCATAAATTCAATTTTCGATTTACTTGATTTAAGTAAATTTTAACAAAAAGTAGGATTATAATCCTGCTTTTTGTGTTTTTTACTGTAAATTTATGCTATAATTATCTTATCATTAATTATAGGAGTGTGTTTATGTCAAATAATTTAGAAGTTGGTATGATAGTAGAAGGTAAAGTTGTACAATTAAAACCATTTGGAGCTTTTATTTCTCTTGCAGATAATAAAAGGGGATTAGTACATATTTCTCAGATTTCTCACGACTATATTAAAGAAGTGAGCGATGCTTTATCTGAAGGAGACACTGTCAAAGTTAAAATCATATCGATTGAGCCTGATTCTGGCAAGATTTCTCTATCTATTAAGGATGCAAATCCAAAACCAGTAGCAGATAAAGAACAGAGATTTTCAAGAGACAATAGAGAAAAATCAGACAGATTCGAAAGAAATGATAAACCTTCATTTAAAAAAGAACCTGAAAAATCATTAAACTTAGAAGATATGCTTAAAGAATGGACTAAACAATCAAACGATAGACAAACAGATATAAATAGAAGATTAAAAAGATAAAAATAAAGGAATCTAATTTAGATTCCTTTTAGTCTTTATATATAACTTCTCCACGCTCATGAATTGCAAAAATTTGAGTCTTTTCATTCTCTTTCATATGTTTTTTAAACTTATCTGTTATATCATATACATCTTGAAAATGCATAGGTATAAATATTTTTGGCTTTATATTATTAATAAAGTACTCACCTCCCATATAGTAAGAATTTTCCAATCTAGGGTCTACTGGAAAAAATGCAATATCTATATTTTTCTCAGTTATTTTTCCTATCTCCGACAAGTAAGCATTTTTAGCAAATTCTTTTTCTTCTAAGGTTTCCCCTTCCCAATGCCACCAATTTAAATCTCCAGCATGAAATATAATCTTGGATTCAGCTGATATTAAAAAAGATATGCCTTCATCAGTTGAACCATAAGTCTTTATATTAATATCTCCTAGGCTCAAGTTCTCATACTCATCCATGTAGAAAATATTTTCTAATTCATTTTTAGCTTTAACTTCTTTATAAAAAACATATCTTACATTATCTGCATTAAAAGTAAATATTTCTTTATCATAATGATCGTAATGTCCATGGGATACGAAAATAAATACATCTTTATCTTTTGGTATATCTGTATCCTTTAACTGTCCACAATCTTTGTATTTATTTTTTTTGCAGTTGTCTTTAAAATAATCAAATATAAATAGATTATTGTCAAGTTCAAGCATAAAACCACTATGAAACAAATATGTTATTTTCAATCATACTCCTCCTAACTTAAAATTTCCTAAGATTTCTAACACTAAGTGGTTTATCAATTATTTCCTTCATTATTACTGCCCTTTTCAAATCATTTTGATTTCTAAACAAATCTTTCTTTCTTGTTTTTCTAGTTGGCTCTAATATAGGATTAGAACTCGATTCTTTCCTCTTTATATATTCTTGATTTAATGATTTTCCTTCTGCACTTTCTGCAGTTATATCATAGTTTAGACTTTGCTTATTGTATAAAGTCTCATTTTTTTGCTTAACACTCTTATTTGACTGATTTATAACTTTTTCATTTTTATTTCTACTTTTATTTTTTATAGATTTTACTTTTTTTTCAAGTCCTTCAATATTTTCCTTAGATAACAAATCTTTAACCGGACCTTCTTTTATTTCATTCCAAACATCATGCATCCATTGATTATCATTTGGATTAGTTGTATCTTCTTTAGGTAAATTTTCAGATTCATTTTGACTATTTTTTTTCTTATTATCTTTTTTCTTTCCAGAAAAGAAAGAGGAAATTATAAAGAAAATAATCAGGCTTATTAAACCATCCATTTTGTCACCCCTTTTGATTAGAACAAGTAATATATAAATTTTATTATTCTAATCTTTTGTATCCTATAGAGAATATACTTGCCACAAAAGTATGCGACAAGTATATTAATAAATTACTTTTTATGTTTGTCCGATTCAGCATTTTCTTGATCTCTATCTTCGCTATTTGCTATAGATTCTCTCATCTGAGTATCTGCCATAACATTTTTCATATTATAATAATCCATTATTCCTAATTTACCTTGCTTAAAAGCCTCTGCTATAGCAAGAGGAACTTCAGATTCAGATTCAACAAGTTTCGCTTGCATCTGAACTACCGTAGCTTTCATCTCTTGTTCTTGAGCTATAGCCATTGCCCTTCTTTCTTCCGCTTTAGCTTGGGCTATCTTTTTATCAGCCTCTGCTTGGTCGGTTTGAAGTTGAGCTCCTATATTTCTACCGATATCTATATCCGCAATATCAATAGATAGTATTTCAAATGCAGTCCCAGAATCGAGTCCCTTATCAAGAACTGTTTTAGATATCTTATCAGGATTTTCCAAAACTTCTTTATGATTAGTAGAACTACCAACTGTAGTTACTA
>Ga0334892_1001595_pt1 | contig 18755 bp, 18 predicted proteins | sample GraSluR3_MG_4_FD_207213 | JGI IMG/M metagenome (GOLD analysis project Ga0334892, IMG submission 207213) | Sludge microbial communities from methane-producing bioreactor in Wageningen University, Netherlands - Granular Sludge_15_04-R3 | ecosystem: Engineered > Bioreactor > Anaerobic >...
ACGACTCACTCGGAAAAATGACCCCAGCCGAGTTTGTCGTGGCCCACTCAACTCAGAATATCTCTACTTATGGATGGTACTAACTGGGGGAGGGCTACAAAGCCACTACCCATATGCACAACAAAACAAAAGAGCACCCCGCAGTGCGGGATGCTCTTGTACCACACTATAGGTAAACCAAAAACTACAAACCAAAGCGGAAAGCAGCCCCTAAGAACACGGTATCTGTGTCAATATTCTTGTCCTTGTCTTCCAAGTCTGTCTTTTCATTAAAACGGTAGTTGGCGGAAATATCCAGATAGGTATTTGGCAGTAATTCCAAATTCACCCCTGCCTTGAGGGCAAAAAACGGCTCGTCGGCAAAATCGCCGCCACTGTGAACAATACCGATGCCAGCACCCGCATAGATGCCTTTGCCCACCAAAAGATAGGCCTGGGGTGCAATGGCGGTCTCGTTAAAACGTTTGGGCAGAAGTTCCACATCCACTTCCACGCCAAGCAGCCCTGCCCAATACTGATAGCTGACCTGATAGGACAGGCCATTTTTATCGAATTCATCATCCAAACTATCGAGCATGACCCAATAATTCACGCCGCCACCGAGCCGGTGCTCGGCAGAGGCGCCCACCGCCGAAAAAGCCAAAACAAACAGCAACAAAACAATTGATCGTAATATCACCATCTTTTTCTCTCCTTTTAATTTTTGCATACAGAATAGATTGTACATGTGCAGACACAGCACTATACACGTACCTTCATTTACCCTTTATCAGTACGGATAACAACGTCAAACTGATCGATTTGCACTAGGGCATCCACATCATCACCAATCAGGAAAAAGGAGAAATTTTTGCGAGCTTCATTATTGTTAAAAGAAAAGGAGCGCTCCAACACATCACCACTTTGCAATACCGGCAACTCAGGGATTGTTATGTTTTTCTGATCATATTCCCATTCCTTGACCAACAGCCTGAGCTGCAACCCTTCTGTCGGCGCCTGCAGCACCTGCAGACGCATGCGCACCTCGGTAACAGAATTGGATGGGAAATCAAGATATTGAGCGCCAACAAGATTGTTGCTCCAATCATTACCCGGACTATCGGTAAGCCGGCGCTGCTCTCCTTCGGCAAAACTAAGTACCCGCTCCTGTGCCGCAGAATGCAAGTTATCGTCCAAAATCCTGGCAATCACGGTACTTTTCGGAGTGTCCAACCCGTCTTGCTTTGGCTGCAGGGGTGCAGGAGGATCACCCAAAAGGCTGGCTGCAGGACCGACCAGGCAACGACCATCATCACTGCACTCATAGCGCATGTTCTCGCTGGTGTGGCGACGCAGGCTACCTGCAGTATAGGAGATCATCTCCCTGGGGCTGGTATAATCACGGAAAAAACTGCGGCCAATCAAGAATGCAGGTACAGGCAAATGGAAATAGTCCAACACCGAAACATTGATATCCACCAAGCCATAGCCACCCTGCTTGATACGCGGCAAACCTGCCCCATCGGGCGCCAGGATCATGGCCAGCCCCCAACTGCTTATCCAGCTGGCTTTCTCGGAGCCATGCGATTCGTCCGAGGTGATGATCACCAGCGTATCCTTGAGTACACCGTCCTGGTGCAAATTTTTTAAAAAAGTAGCAACCGCGTCATCCAGCAGGGCCACGGCCGCTGCCTTGCGTGAAGGATAGCGGGCAGCAATGGCATCGGTGACCCCGTAGGGCTGGTGGGTGGCCACGGTCAGCAAAGTCAGCATCCAGGGCGAATCGCGCTGTTCCAGCTTCTGGATATAGCGACGCGCGCCGCGAAAAAAAACACTGTCCACCACGCCCCATTCAAAGGGAAAGGGATTGGTCTCGGTAAACCATTCCTGCCCATGCACATGCTCAAAACCAGCCAGGGGCATAAAGCGGTCCTTCGACATGAAGCCAAGACCAGCAGCCTGCAGATAATGGGTTGACCAACCATGCTTTTTTAACTGTGCCGGTAAGCAGTCCTGGGCCCGGTCGGGAAAAGCCTGCAGTTCGAAGGCCTTGGGAGTACCCCAGGAAAGTTTACTGAAATCACCGCAGATCAAGGAATACAACCCGCGGATGGTTTGATGGCTGTGCACCACAAAATCCGGAATGAGCATGGCTTGCTGGGTGCTCGCCGCGAGTTGTGGCATGGTTTCAGCATCCCCCCTCAGCCCCATGACCTGCCGCATTTCAGGAATGTACAGGCCGGGAATTCCTTCCAAAATAATGATGAGCACATTTCTGGCCCGACCTGGCCTCTCCAGCAAGGTTGCCCCCTGCAAGTCAGCCTGTTTGAATCCTTGGGGCAGATTGGCCTTGTCGTATGTTTTTGTCGTGCTGAAAGGCCCGTCAACCATGGCATTCAGCACAAACCAGTGCAGGGGATTGTAGCGGGCCTGAAGATTTTCCCCGGCCAAGTAAAAGGGCAGACGAGAATGGCCAAAATACAGCAGAACAAGAAGACCCGCTGAACTGGCTAATACCCGCCAGGAGAGGCGAGGCAGTGGCAGCAGTGCCAGCACAGAGGCACTGCCTAAAAGCAGCACCGTATACAACGGCTCTGCCAATTTGAAACCTGCGGTGCTGTTTTTAACAAAGTCTACATTGGTGAGGTAGTGCAGGTCCTGCCAGACGGGAAAACGCTGCAGGGCAGAAAACAGTTCTTGGGCACCGCTTTGAAAGATCGCCCACAGAAGAACCAGCAGAAAACGCAGCCAGCGGGGACTGGCCCAGGCCAGCAGAAATAGGGTCAAACCGAGCAGGTAATCCGAATACAGCCCGGCAGGTTGTAGCCCCTGATCAAGCCAACGCAAAATTGCCGGCGCAAAACTGGCAAGTGTCAAAAAAAACAGGGCCCAATAACGTTTCACAATATCCAGCCCCATATTCAACCCCTACAGCTCGATGTAGACAGAAAGCCTAAATCAAAAAAAGGCACCAAAAAAAATCGAGACGTTTTGTACCGTACTCCCGTATTTTTTTACCGTACCCGGGCATCCCACATGATTATCTTCCTTAGGAAAGACAGGGGAAGCAGCCGCAAGCCCCTTCCCCACGCACGGGAAAGGGGCTTGCAAAAAGGAGATATCAAGCAAGTTGGCCGCTGTCTGGTCTGTCCCCGGAGGAAACCGGAGCGGCCAAGACCTGGCTACGAGAGCAGGATCTTTTTTGCGGCCTCGTCATTGGCCTCGGTGATAAAAGGTATGCCTATCTCCCTGGCTGTTTCCCTGTTGCCGGCAACAAGATCGGTACGGTCAAGGCTCGGCATGGAGAACTTTCGAGACCCGGCCATGAGTTGCTGCAGACCACAGTAGAGTTTGTCGACCATGGTATACATAGCAATGGCGCCATAGGGTATGTTTTTCATTTCTTCCTTGCCCACCTCTTTTTCCACCTCATAGTACGAAGCGAAAATTTTATCGGCACTATCGCCAAGATTAGCCACGCTGGCCGGCAGTTTGTCCCAGTTGCCGCAAAGCGCATCCTTGCGCTCAGGATGCAGGACGCCTTCAATGTTGGCTCCCAAGAAGCCAGGAATCATCAGGGCACGCCCCATGCAAATCAGTTTGACAAAGGGAGCACCCAAGGCAAGCCCTTTAAAAATAGCGTCTTCCAGGGCAAAACCACCGGCAAAGGCAAGATCCACCACCTTATGTCCCTGCTGCGCCAGTAAATTGGCATACTCATAGGCCTTGGCATGCAGGTAGATGGAGGGAACGCCCCAACTCTGCATCATGTTCCACGGACTCATACCTGTACCACCGCCAGAACCGTCAATGGTCAGCAGATCCAGCTTGGCTTCGGTGGCGAACTTGATGGCCATGGCCAGCTCGATCATGCCGTAGGAACCTGTTTTCAAGGAAATCCGCTGAATACCCTGGCTACGCAAATAGGCCACGGTCTCCATGAACGACTCCCGCACCTGCTCAGTCGTAGAGCATTCAGTGCCGCCCAGCCTGCTGTGGCGAGCAAAAGCACGAATGGCCCGCCTCTCAAACGCCTCTTTCACCTCTGGCAGACTGGGATCCGGATCGACAATGTATCCCCGTTCTTTGAGGAAAAGAGCGTAGTTCAGCTCATCCACCAAAATCTCGCCACCAATGTCCTTGGCACCCTGCCCCCATTTCAGTTCAATAATGCACTGGTCGCCATACTTGCCCACCACATATTCAGCAACACCGTTGCGGGTGTCCTCAACATTGAGCTGAACAATCACCACACCATAGTCTTTTTTGTAGCGTAAATACGTGTCAATACGACGGTCCAGATCAGGAGCCTTGCTGATTTTGCCATTGTGGATCACCGATTCCCTGTCAATACCAACAACATTTTCTCCCACAACAATAGGGATACCGATGAACGCAGCACCAATGGCAAAAGAGTCCCAATATTTGCCTGCAATAAAGGTGGAACCCAACGCGCCGGTCATCAGTGGCATGCGACACTTGGTTTTGATATTCTGACCAAACTCGGTGCTGAGATTCACGTTGGGAAAAATACAGTCATCCGCATCACGTTCCAGCCCACGGGCCAAACCTTTGGCCCCATAGGCATAACCCTGGATACGCAGGGAATTGTAGGAAACCCCCACATGGGTTGTATTGTTTGCTCCAGCGGTCACTATACCAAAATCCCGGGGGTAAAGTGCCTTACGCCCAAGCAGGCTTGATTTCCACGTTTCGCACTGCCCCATACAATCAGCGCGGCACAGGGTGCACAGGCCGGATTCGACCGGATTACCCCGGTTCGTGGTGCCTAACACATCGTTATTTTTGGCAAAACGCATACATTACTCCTCTGATGGAAATGTGGTGATACAAAGCTGGCCCTAAAAAAACCAGCATCTGGCAGTATGACACAAAATCACCAAAAAATCACCTGTTGTCATACGATGCACATAAAAAACTCGCAATAAAAAATCTTTCCGCTGTAAAAGCAAAACGTCAGATCAACATACAGCTCACATGTCCTTGATTTTGACCTTAAGACGTACCCTAAGCAGAACCATGAAAAATAAAAGGCGGCAGATGCTATCTGCCGCCCTATTCATCCCTGTAGATTATTTAAAAGCAGGCCCTAGTCAATTGGCCATAGCCTGCCCTCATTCAACTCATTGTGCAGCTCCCTGCTCTTCCAGGATGCGGCGACTGCGCTTGACCGCACACAGATCACCGCACATGGTGCACACCTCCTCATCAATGGGTTGGGAGGAGGCCCGGTATTCCCGTGCCTTTTCAGGGTCGAGCGCCAGGGCAAACATCCGCTCCCAATCAAGATCTCTGCGGGCAGCACTCATGGCATGATCCCAGTCAATGGCGCCGGGGATACCCTTGGCAATATCTGCGGCATGGGCGGCAATCCGGGCTGCAACAATACCGTCCTTCATGTCCTGGGCATCGGGCAGGCGTAGGTGTTCTGCCGGGGTAACGTAGCAGAGAAAATCAGCTCCAGCTGCCCCGGCCAGGGCACCGCCAATGGCCGAGGTGATATGGTCATACCCAGGGGCCACATCGGTGACAATCGGACCCAGCACATAAAACGGTGCGCCGTGGCAGAGCTTTTTCTCCAGTTGCATGTTGGCCGCCACCTCGTTGAGCGGCACATGGCCGGGGCCCTCGATCATCACCTGCACATCAGCCTGCCAGCAGCGCTTGGTCAGCTCGCCCAGGATGATCAACTCCTGAATCTGGGCCGCATCGGTGGCGTCGTGCAGACTACCGGGTCGCAAACCATCACCCAGACTCAGGGTGATATCATACTCCTGGCACAGCTCCAGCAGACGGTCAAAATGCTCAAAAAAAGGATTTTCCTGGTCATTACTGGCCATCCAGTCGAGTAACAGCGAACCACCGCGGCTGACCACATGGGTCAGACGCGGGTTGTTTCGTAAGCGCTGTACAGCCATCTGGGTAAGACCGGCATGAATGGTCATAAAATCCACCCCATCCTCGGCATGCATGTGTACCACGTCGAAAAAATCATCCACCGTAATCTGATCCACAGCCTTGCCGTAGCGGGCCACCGCATCGTACACTGGCACCGTGCCGATCATCACCGGGCTCAATTCTACGGTGCGCCGCCTGAAGGTACGGGTATCGCCAAAGGTGCTCAAATCCATGATGGCATCGGTCTTCCATTCGATGGCCCGCCGCACCTTGTTCAGCTCGGCTTCCACATTGCAGCAGTCTTCGGATACGCCCAAATTCACATTGATCTTGGTGCGCAGACCGCGACCAACGCCACCGCCAACCAAACTGGTATGACGGTGATTGGCCGGAATCACGATGCTGCCGGCAGCCAGCCCGGCAAGCAGATCCCCTTCGCTGATGCTCTCAGCAGCCAGCACCGCCTGCATCGCCTTAGTCAGTTCGCCTTTTTTGGCCGCAGCCATTTGGGTGGACATGGTCATGAATCTCTCCTTCCCTCACAGGGTGTATTTCCAGTTCCAGCATACAAGGCCTGGTATTGAACGCTTGTATTGGCTGCTTGCGTCCCCTTGGCGTGGACAAGATACGTCTGCAGCATCTTTATGCCTTTGTACACGCAGCGCTTAAGCTGAAACCAGAAGGCAAAAAACCGGCAAGCCGGCTGTTTCGCCTTGGTTAGTAAAATTTAGTAAAATTTAGTGAAAATTTGCCAGGCCAGTATATGACCAGCACATGCGCCAGTATACGTGCAGTACCGCAGCTCCAGCGATACAGACTGGCAGACACCTATTTCTTTTGTAAAATCTTCTGAAGCCGCTGCACCTTGGCGCAGATATCATCTGCCTCCACTATTTCGGTGACCAGGCACGCAGATTGGGCGCCACGGGCAACCACTTGCGCCAGGTTATGCTCTTTGATGCCGCCCAACACCGTAAAAGGCAGGGGGCAGTTGGACACCACATGGTCGATATAGCCCAGCCCCACCGGCTCGGTAACATCTTCCTTGGTTTGGGTGCTGAATATCGGTCCAACTCCGATGTAGTCCGCACCTGCGGCAACAGCGGCCCGGGCCTGTTCCGGCGCATGGGTCGAAAGACCGATAAGCTTGTGTGGTCCAAGCAGTCGCCGTACTTCGGGCACGGGCAGGTCGTCTTGCCCCACGTGCACGCCATCGGCATCCACCAAAAGCGCAAGCGATGGGTAATCGTTAATGATCAACAACACTCCGGCCTCACGGGTAAGGGCCCGAATGGCATAGCATTCCGCCAGCATGGCAGCAAAATCCTTGGGCGGTCGTTTTTCGCGGTACTGGATGATGCGGATACCACCGGCAATCATCGCCCGCACCACCTCAATGTTGGAACGGCCTCGGGAGAACTTTTCTGCGGTAATGCCATAGATACCTTCGGGAAACTGCGGTTTAACTTGACGCATGTTTTTTTCTTGCCTCCTCAATGATCAAACCAGCCATGTGGGCGGCAACACAGACAACCTTGTGAGCGAACAGGGGTGCATGGGCACAATCCGTGGCAAAATCACCGGCCACCCTGCACTGACCAACACGGCGTGTGATGATGTTTTCCAGTGCCCCGCCGGCAATGCCACAGGCCGAGACCACAAATTGTCCAGGGGGCAAGGATTCCAGCAGCATCTTTTTATCTTCCTGCTGGTCCAACCCCTCCACCACAATATCGCAACCTGCAAAAAGGGTGGCACAGTTGGTGGCATGCAGCCGCTCCAGTACTGTCTCAATCTCCAACTGTGGCCTGATCGCTTGCAGGTTATGTGCCAAGGCCACCACCTTGGCCTGCCCGATCTGGCTGGCAAAATAAAACTGCCGATTCAGATTATCTGCCTCAAGGTGATCAAAATCGATAAGAACCAATCTACTAAGGCCGCTGCGCACCAGCATCCAGGCCACATTGGAGCCTATGCCGCCCACTCCGGCAAAACCCACGCGCAGAGACGAAAGATGCTCCATCAGATGGCGTCCCAGTCCTTGTATACCGGTTGATAGCCATGTGCATAAATGGCTGCAGCCACCTCCTCCACTCCCCGGTTATCGGTTATCTCAAACTGCGGGGTGGATTCTTCCTCGGCCTGCGCATATCCCCCCACGCCAGTATGGGAACCAGCCGAGTATCTGGTTACCCCAAGGGGAAGCAGGCGATCGCGGAAGGCGGCATTTTCACGGGTGGAAACCGTAATCCCCACCCTGGGCAGAAAAATTCTCAAGGCAGTCATGAACTGGACAAAGGTGGCATCATCTACCAGATAGTCGGGTTTGAAATCGCTTTCGCACTCGTTGAAACGTGGCAGGGAGACCGCTACCTCTGTGTCTAAAAAAGTGTTTTCCAGGTAGCGGGCATGTAGGCCAGTGAAGAAAAACTCTTTGCGCGGTTCAGCCAGGCCGAGCAACGCCCCAATATTTACTGCGCGCAGGCCTGCCCGGGCCGCCCGCTCCGGCGCATTGAGACGGAAATGGTAGTCCATCTTTTTCCCGGCCTGGTGGACTTTGCGGTACACCTCCTGGTCGTAGCACTCCTGAAAGATGGTCATGCTGTCCACCCCGGCTGCGGCCAGCTGTCGGTACTCTTCCACCTCCAGCGGATAGACCTCGATGGCCACCGAGGCAAAGTAGCGCTTAAGGCAACGCGCCGCAGCCAGCATATAGTCCATGGGGGTAAGGTGTTGCGCCTCACCGGTGAGAAAAAGGATGTGCTGCATGCCGCTGCGGGCAATGGCCTGGGCCTCGCGCTCGATTTCAGCCAGACTCAGTTTTCGGCGAACAATGTGGTTTTTGCGGTTAAAACCACAGTAGATACACTGGTTGGCACAGAAATTGGAAATATACAGCGGAATGAAAAGCTGGATGGTGCGGCCAAAATACTGCACAGTCAGTCGGTGCGCCTTCTGGGCCATGGCCTCCAGGTGCGTTGCCGCAGCCGGGCTCAACAGGGTAAGGAAATCAGCCGCGCTGGGTGCAGCTTTGGCAAGCGCCTGCTCTACCTGTGCATCGGTAATGTTGGCGAAAAAATCAGCAAAAGAAAAATCTTTATACTGTTCTAACAGGGCAAAAACAGACATGCCATCCCCCTAATTGCCGCATCGTCTCCAGCCTGCTTTCGTTCAGACAACAGTTCAGGATATATGCGCGCAGATCAAAAAATCACACAAACAAATGTTCGTTTCAATGGAGAAAACCGGTTAACGGTGATGAAGCCCGGGCCACGGCCGATTCCTCCGCCATTTTGGCAAGATAGGCCATGCGGCCGGCCTGCACAGCCAGGGCAAAGGCCCTGGCCATGATCGCTGGATCCTGGGCCGTGGCAATGGCGGTATTCACCAGCACCGCATCAGCGCCCATCTCCATGGCTGCTGCTGCATGCGAAGGACGGCCGATGCCCGCATCCACCACCACCGGCACTGTACAGTTTTCAATCAGCAGCGCGATCAACTCCTTTGTTTCCAGGCCCCGGTTGGTACCTATGGGTGCCCCCAGGGGCATGACCGCAGCTGCCCCGGCCGCTTCAAGCCGCTTGGCCAGGGGAAGGTCCGGCAACACATAGGGCAAAACCACAAAACCTTCCTTGGCCAGAATTTCGGTGGCTCGCAGGGTTTCGTAGTTGTCTGGCATCAGATACTTCATGTCGGTGATCACTTCGATTTTGATGAAATCACCGCAGCCAGCCTCCCTGGCAATGCGGGCAATGCGCACGGCCTGCTCTGCATTGCGCGCGCCCGAGGTGTTGGGCAAAAGTGTTACCTCCTTGGGGATGAAGTCAAGAATATTTTCCGTCTGGCTCGCGCTGTCGATGCGCCTCAGCGCCACGGTAATCATCTGCGAACCGCTGGCCGCCAGCATCGGTGGTATTTGGGCATGGGCCGCAAACTTGCCGGTACCGGTAAACAGGCGGCTGGTAAAACGCATGCTGCCCAACTGCAAAATATCCCGTGCCATGATTTCAGCCTCCACCGACAAAGCTGAGCAGTTCCAGCTGGTCGCCATCTTTGAGCCTAGTGGTTGCCCACAGTTCTTGTTTGATAATTGCACCATTGAGTTCCACCACCAGGGAATCCTTACGCAGTTGTTTGTGCCCAATCAGTTCGGCGAGCGTGGCGTCTTTTGCGCACTGTTCCCTGGCGCCATTGACAAGAAGTTGCATCACGCCTCCCACATTAAAAAATGAAAAACAATAAAAAAAGCCGCCTGTCCTTGCGGGCAAGCGGCGGGAAAATTCGAAATGCGTTTCGGGTTTTCTTTTCAGGTGCGCCGCTTCCCTTCGCCGGTACTAGCCGGATCAGGTTCATAGGGTTGGAGGAACTCCTCTCAGCAGAGACTGCACCCCTAGCGATCACTCATCTATATGCGGGCGTTGGATATTTGTCAACGCGATTATTAAGAAAGCAGATACGTCACCAGCGAAAAACTATCAGAACGGCATGGACTGGGCAGAGGAATCTGCATGCCGGTAAAATTTGTGGGAACCATACTGAGCAGTAAAAGCCTTGTGTGAGGCCCATTTTGGATCCACATCGGTGCGATGGTAGTAGGTGGAACCACCTGTGAAATCTTTACTGGTCAAGGCCTTGAGCGCTACCCGCATGCTGTCCTGCAGCGAATTAGGCTCGGCCGGGATAAACGAACTTTTCTGAAAGGTCCAAGAAAATTGATAGGGTGCTGTTACAACCTCCTCAATACTTTTTTGTTCTTCAATGGCCCTGTTCAGGGTCACGTGTGCAACCGCCAGCTTGCCTATCTCCGGCTCGCTGCGCGCTTCGTGGTAGATGTTCAAGGTGAGCCAAAGCAAACCTTCCACAAATCCCATTGCTTCCATACGTCACTATACCGCCTCCTCGGCTTTATATAAAAGGGTTGCGGTCAACCGGGCGTGCCGAAACCCTCCTGATAGGGGCGCTGAAAAAGCAGATTTTTCCTTATGATAAAATTTATTATTAAACCCGGCCACAACCGGCAGACAGCGTCCGGCTGGTGGCGGGTTGCCCTTGGCGAATCGCCGTTTCAGGCAAACGCCCCTGTGCTTACATACTGATCTATTCTAATGATCAGGCCCGGTGTCGTATTGCTTCTCCGTACTGGAGGAAGAAACATATACCACGTGTTGCTGCATCAATCAAGTGCAAGGATAAACAAGTATTGCAATACCCATGAAGCAGTGGATTATAAAGGCTAACAAAACCGGGTCTGCGCAGGGAGTTTGGCTGGGGAAAATTTTGTGGATGTTCTTTGAAGCGACAACGGTGCAACCCAGGAACAACAACGCTCACCCGCGTGGGCGTCCGACCATGGAGCATATATTTTAGTCGATCGATCAGCGCCGGTTCAAGGCTCTGGATCTGGACGCTCAGTTGCAGAACAACGGCTCATGTGAGAGCCCCATGTTGTGTTGTTGGTAATGGTACCAACCAGGGGGTCGTTGGTAGAACTTAGCCAACACAGATATAAAAATCTTTGCAAACAAAGGCCAAGAAGGGACGTGCGTTGGGGAAAAAAACGTCGGCCAGGGCAGATCTGCTGTTCCTGTCTCTACCCTGACCGATTGATTGAACTGTTACCAAGGCAAGGATTTATCCAAATGAAAACAACCACCTGTTGGCCCGTCAGCTGGCAGCATGGCAAGGCGAACCGCGGTTTTCGCCCCATCGGTTACAGTAATCTGCCCATGCTTGTTCGCATCGGTCTGCACATCGCCTGGATGCGCGGAGTTAACCTTGACCGCCGTGTCTTGCAGGGCCTGCGCCAGGTGAATGGTGAAGGCGTTGAGTGCGGTTTTGCTGGCATTATAGGCAAAGGCCTTCATCTGTTCCAGTCCGGCCTCCGGGTTGCTGTGCAGGCTGAGGGAGCCCAGCACGCTGGATTGGTTGACAATGCGGCCGGCAGGACTGCGCAGGATAAAGGGCAAGAGCCTCTGGGTAAGATCAATCAGGCCAAAAAAATTAGTTTCAAAGGTGCGGCGAAGCATTGCCATGGGTACGGAATCAGCCTTGTAGCCCCAATCAAGGGCAATGCCGGCATTATTAACCAAGACATCAAGCCGGCCGCCGAACTCCTGCCGGATACAGGCGCAAGCCGTCTCAAAGGTTGCTGGATCTTCCATATCAATATGGAGAAAACGCACATCCAGACCCTGCTGTACAAGCTCTGCCGCGGCTGCCTGTCCGCGTTTTGTATCACGTGCGCCAAGCAACACTGTAAAACCTTTCTGACCAAGCTGGCGACAAATTGCAAAACCCAGTCCCTTGTTGGCCCCGGTTACCAGGGCTATTTTTTGTGTACTCATCCGATATTCCTCCTTATATACAAAAATCCTCTGAACTATCCGGTAAGATTAGGGCGCAGCATGGCAAACACGGCCTGCAGGTACAGATGCCTTTATTGTATACATCACATGGAATACCCGCAGCAGCAACAGCACCGCAGCCAAGGTCAGACCGCAAATCAAACTGATCCAAAATCCGGCAGGACCAGGGGCCAAGCCGGCAAATTCGTGGATACCCAACAGCCAACCCAAAGGCAGACTCACACCCCAGTAGGCCAGGGTGACAATGACCATGGCTGCACGGGTATCCTTACAACCCCGAAGGATTCCAGCGCAAATGGTTTGTATGCTGTCGGGCAGCTGGTAGATGGCAGCAAACAACAAAAGTGACGCAGCCAGAGAACTTACCGCAACATCATTGGTGTAGAGAGACGCTATATCCGATGCAAATACGAAAATAAAAACCGCAGTAACCAAGGCACCAAGTGTAGCCAGGATAAAACCACTGAACACTGCGTGACGAAACGCTACCATGCGGCGAGCGCCTAGGTGAAAGCCAACGCGAATGGTCAGCGCTGCAGACAGGCTATAGGGCAACATGTAGAGGTAGGAACTGATGTTGAGCGCCACCTGATGTGCGGCCACCACCTCTGCACCCATGCGGGCGATGAACAGGGCGATGAGGGAAAAAATGGAATTCTCGACAAAAAGGGCAAGGGCGATGGGCAGCCCCAGAGCGAACAACTGGAGCAGCCTTACCTGCTCTCTATGCGTACTATGCGCAAGCTCCCGAGTTGCGGGGAAGCGCTGCTTCCTGTGCAGAGGAAGCGCACTGCGTACCTGCAGCCTGTATAAAACAAAAACCATGACCAAAAAAGAAAGCGAGGTGGCATAACCGCAGCCTTCACCGCCCATTTCAGGCAAGCCAAAATGGCCGTAAATGAGCACATAGTTGGCCACCACATTGCAAAGCAGGCCAAAGGCCCCGGCAATCATGCTCAGACGTGGGCGGGCCAAGCCTTCACTGCCGCCACGCAGGGCGAAGAAACAACCGGCTATGGGCATACTCCACGATACAGCCTTGAGATAGGCCTCGGCAACCTGGGCAACCTCCGGGCTCACCCCCATCCAGGCCAGGATAAAGGCGCATTGTCTGAGCAGGAGCATGAGCACAATGCCCACAGCCACACCTGCCAGCACGCCCCGTTGCACAATGCCGCGCACCAAGGCAAGCGCTCCGGCACCATGGGCCTGGGCAACCAGTGGGGTGATGGCTGTCAGCAGGCCCAGCAAAAAAACAAAGCACGGAAAAAAGAGGCTGCTCCCCACCCCCACCCCGGCCAAGGCAACGGCACTGTAGCGGCCGGCCATGATGGTATCCACCAGACCCATGGAACTCTGCAGCAGATGGGCAAGCAAAAGCGGCAGGGCAAGATGCGTCGTAGCTCTGCCCTCTTGCAGCAAGAGAGCTGTCTTCATCTTTGCAGCACTCTTATGGTGTGACTCCAGGCAATGCGTCCCGCCCTATCTCAGCCATGGCCATGGCCTGTACGGCAATCAGAAGCCGCGGGCAGCTGCCGCCAAGGCTGCACAGATGGCATCTTGTTGTTCCTGCGCCAACCGCACCGGTACTTGGTAGGTCAGGGCCCGCTCCAGTAGAGCCACGGTGTTGGGTAGCGCCTTGGGATCATAGATATAGCGGCGCTTGCCGTGGGCGACAAAGGGCCAGCCATCGTGGCAGGGAGTCTTACCGTCTAAAAGATGCTCCCAACGGGGATAATAATGCCAGGTGTTTTCACTCCAGCGGGTGGCAGGCACACCAGCATCCCGCAAAACAGTCGCAACTGCATCGGCTTTGGCCTTGTCTGGCAAAAGAAAGGTGAGGAAGGTGGCGCTGTCACCCGCTGGGTCGAACACTTCGCGGAACTCCACCCCTGGAATGGTTGCAGCAGCTTCACGCAGCACAGCCTTGTTACGCTGCTGGGCTGCCACTATACCATCGAGCTTGGCCAACTGTGCCAGGCCAATGGCGCCCTGTATTTCCATCATGCGGTAGTTGAAACCAATAAAAGGCCGCCCTTCCCCGCCGCGACCGCCGGGATTGGGCACATGGTCGTGGCCATGGTCATGGTACTGATCCATGCGTTGCCACAGTGTCTTGTCGTTGGTGATGCACATGCCGCCTTCACCGGTGGTCATGGTTTTCACCGAATCAAAGCTAAAGGTGCCGATGGCGCCGAATGTGCCCAAATGGCGGCCGTGCAGGCGTGCACCTGCGGCCTGGGCAGTGTCTTCCAGCACCGGGATACCGTGTCTGTCTGCAATGGCGACAATTTCCTCAATGCGGGCAGGTGCACCCATCATGTGCACTGGGATAATGGCCTTGGTTTTGGGGCCTATTTTCTTTTCCAGATCCTGAGGATCCATGTTCAGGGTGCCATCTATTTCAGTAAAAACAGGCACTGCCCCGCAATCAAGCACCGCCTCCCAGGTGGCCACAAAGGTAAAACCCTGGGTGATAACCTCATCACCTGCCCCTACGCCCAAAGCCATCAGGGCAACCTTGAGCGCAGCTGTGCCGGAGGTCACTGCCTGGGCGTGAGCTGCCCCGGTATAGCGGGCAAAGGCCTCTTCGAACTGGCGCACCTTCCACTGCTGCTGCCGCTGGTCTTCAAAACCGTAGCGAAAGAGCACGCCACGGTCCAGCACCTGCATAACTTCCTGTTTTTCTTCTTCACCAAAAACTTCAAATCCTGGCATGTAACACCTCGATTTTGCGCTTACACTGCGCTTATTCTACTTTCTGAATGGGGTACAAGCAACCCATTGTCAATCAGCCGCACCTTGCCGTCAATATGCACGGCCAGGGCCAGCATGGTATGCACATCCACCTGCTCAACCAGGTCCAGATTGCGGCTGTCAATCAGGCTGACATAGTCAATGGACGTGTGGGGAAAGGAAAGGATGTGGCGCTGTACAGCCGTGGCAATGGCCATGGCGTTACGTTCTCCCTGGCAGTACAAATCACGTGCCAGGCCAATGCCAGTGGACAGGCTCAGTGCCGAGGCACGATGCGAACGGTCTAAATTGGCATTGCGGGAGCTCATGGCCAAGCCATCGTCTTCCCGCACAATCGGTCCGCCAATTATACGAATCGGTAAATTTAAATCAGTCACAAAGCGGCGGATAATCGCCAATTGCTGATAATCCTTCTCGCCAAACACTGCCACATCAGGTTGCACGATGTTGAACAGCTTGGTCACCACCGTGGCCACCCCGGCAAAATGATGGGGCCGGGTGCGACCACACAGGTATTTGGTGAGGTGCTGCACCCGCACTTCGGTTTGAAAGCCGGGCGGATACATCAGCTCCGGCGTGGGCGCAAAAACCGCTGCCACCTGCTCCCGTCGTAGCATGAGCATATCACGCTCAAAATCGCGCGGATAACGGTCGAGATCTTCGTTGGGAGCGAATTGGGTAGGATTGACAAAGAGGCTGACCACCACGGTATCGGCATGCTGGGCTGCCAAACGCATCAGGCTGAGGTGACCGTCATGGAAAAAGCCCATGGTCGGCACCAGGCCGATGCACGCACCGCTACGGCGCTGGCCGCGCACCCACTGCTGCATTTCATCTGGTCTTTGCAGTATTTCCATCACTTGGCCTGCAAGAGTTCAACACGGCTTAAAATCATCTGCCGCCGAGGATCCACACCACTTTCCTCTATGGTTACGGCGGTCAGTTCCAAAAATTTCCTGTACATGGCCAGCGCTTCATCCTTGTTACCCTGGGCCTCGTGAATACTGCCCATGCTGAGATGGGCACCAGCGGCAAAGCCGTCGATCTGGCCCAACTCCCTGTAATAGGCCAGAGCAACATCCCAATTTTTTTTCTGCTCTTCCAGGGCTGCCAGCTTACCCAACACCAACGGGGTTAACTGGGACGAAGCAGTAAGTCGGGCCCGCACCCCTTGGTACTTCTGGATGGCAGCATCAAGTTTGCCTTCCTGCTCGTCCAGCCGGGCCAGGGCAATCCCGGCCCACAGGGCCGAGGGTGTTGTCGAGAAATCGTCTTGTACCTTGTGCAGCAAGTCCCGTTGCCCTTCCTGGGCCTGCATGGCTACATCCAGCGCCACCGCAGCCTTGTACACACGATGATTTTTGTAGCCATTAAATGCAGCGATCGCCAGGGCAATGGCCACGGCTGCGGCAATTGTCCCCCAGATAGTGCGCTGGTTCCTACGCAGAAAGCGAATCAGTTTTGGCGGTAGATTGAACTGCTCCAGAAGGCCTGCTTCCTGAAAAAGTGGCGCCATATCCTGCGTTTTTCTCTCTGCTTCGCGCTGCTCTGCCATCTACCCGGCTCCTTGCAAAAAGTCATACCCGTATCGATTTCATCTGCTATCTACAAAGCTGTTTACTCTACTTCAGCACTCAAAAAAATCAATCCCTCAATACATTGACTTCTTCTGCACAGGCCATTGGCATGACAGAGCATTGATGGCCTTTAAATATAGAAATATAGTTGGGTAGAGTTGGCAAAATGATTTTACCGCTTAATGGCAAGATAAATGCCCAAGCCGACAATCAGTACACCGGCTGCCTGATTGATTCGGGCGGCCGGGCCTGTGCCAGGAGCCAGAAAACCACGCAAGCTGCCGGCAAAAACAGCAAGCAGGAAACACCAGAGGGTACTGGTGGCGATGAAGCACAAGCCAAGCAGCAAAAAGGCCGCGCTTTTTTCCTGGCTTGCAGGCGAAATGAACTGCGGTAGAAAAGCGAGAAAAAAAAGGGCAATCTTGGGGTTGAGCATATTAGTCAGTACGCCCTGGCGGTAGATGGCCAGCATTCCAGTCCTGCTAATGCAAGCAGAGCTTACTGCCCCCTGGGGATGCTGCCAGAGCATACGCCAGCCCAAATACACCAGGTAGGCAGCACCAGCCAAACGGATAATCGTAAAGGTGGTGGGAGAAGCGGCCAGAAAGGTGGAAAGCCCCAAGGCTGCCAGAAAGGTGTGCACCACAAGACCCGAGGCAATACCCAAAGCCGAGGCAATGCCAGCCATTGCTCCTTGTCCCAGACTACGCCCCAGAATGTAGAAGGTGTCTGGCCCAGGTGTCAGGCTCAGGACAATGCCGGCAGCGAGAAAAACGGGAAAGTCATGGATACCAAACATTGCACTCCACAGGTACAACCTGCCTCTAAATAGCCTGCAGGTCTAGTACCTGCAAGGGCGTTGACACCAAGGCTGCACACTATAGCGGAAAAAGACCAGAGCACAAGCATGCACAGGTACTGTAGCCCTCCCCCAGTTAGTACCATCCATAAGTAGAGATATTCTGAGTTGAGTGGGCCACGACAAACTCGGCTGGGGTCATTTTTCCGAGTGAGTCGTGAGGTCTTTCCTCATTGTATTCCTTGATCCAGGTCCGAGTGATTTCTTTCACCTCCGTCAGCGTACTGAACAGATAAAAATCCAGAATTTCATTCCGGTACGTTTTGTTAAAGCGCTCTACGTAGGAATTCTGGGTTGGCTTGCCAGGCTGGATAAATTCCAGTTCCACGCTGTTTGTTTCCGCCCAGTCCGCCAGAGTTACAGAGACAAGCTCCGGTCCGTTATCCATTCTCAATTTATCAGGCAGGCCGCGCCAGGCCACGATCCGCTCCAGAACCCGGACAATCCTGGCCGCGGGAAGGTTGGTGTCCACTTCAATGGCCAGGCATTCCCGGCTGAAGTCGTCCAACACGTTGAACGTGCGAAACCGCTGGCCGTTCGCCAGCGCGTCATGCATAAAATCTATGGACCAACATATGTTCGCGGCGGAGGGAACAGCTAACAGCCTGGGATTTCTTGACGGCAGCCGCTTCTTTCCTTTCCGGCGCAGGTTCATTTTCAGCAGGCAGTACACGCGGTAGACCCGTTTGTGATTCCATCGGTGACCATGCCTGCGCAGGACCGAAAACAGCTTCCCGAAACCGTAGCGCGGATACCGCTCGGCCAGCGAGAGAAGCGCTTTAATGAGTGGCGAGTCGTCGCGTGGCCTGGGCTTGTAACTGTACACCGAGCGGCTTAACGCCAGCGCAGAACAGGATTGCCGTATGCTCAGCCCATAATCGCAACACATAAAGCCAACCAACTCACGCTTCTCGGCCGGCCTCAGAACTTTTTTGCGATGACGTCCTTCAGGGCTTCGTTTTCCAGGCTCAGGTTGGCAAACATCCGCTTCAGCTTGCGGTTTTCTTGTTCAAGCTCCTTGAGCCTGCGGATATCCGAGGCTTCCATACCGCCGTATTTCGACTTCCATTTGTAATACGCAGCCTGGCTTACGCCATTCTCACGGCAGACATCGGCTACTTTGCGGCCGCCTTCAGCTTCACGCAGGATCCGAATGATCTGGCTTTCAGTGAATCGAGATTTCCTCATTGTGCCCTCCATAAGGCAATTTTACCAGAAATCTCTACTTCTCAATGGATCTATTTTAAGGGAAGGATACACCATGAAGAACACGGCGAGCCGGTTTCCATCCATCGGGTT
>Ga0334892_1001598_pt1 | contig 18730 bp, 24 predicted proteins | sample GraSluR3_MG_4_FD_207213 | JGI IMG/M metagenome (GOLD analysis project Ga0334892, IMG submission 207213) | Sludge microbial communities from methane-producing bioreactor in Wageningen University, Netherlands - Granular Sludge_15_04-R3 | ecosystem: Engineered > Bioreactor > Anaerobic >...
AATAAAAAGCCTGTATCTCAAGTGATAACTAAGATACAGGCTTTAATTGTTATTTACTTTAAATACATGTTCTCAAAGTGAAAGTATTGATTTTAATGGATTTTTAATAGTTTACTCTTGATAAGACTCGAGCCCGAGCCGGGAGGATATCCTCGTCTCAGAACGGTTGCATGAAGCGGGTGACCTCATCGGCATCCCGGTGCTCGACCATCTCATCCTCGGTGCGGACGAGTCATATGTCAGCATGAAACAGCGAGGTTACATGGGTTGAATGGAAAGGAGCGGGGCCGGGGGACCGGTCCTGTTCCGTCCGGTAAGGGCAAGGAGGAAAAACATATGTTTTTCTTTGACGGAACCAGCGACTCGCTTTGCTCTCGCCTGGATCCAGAATGCGGATCCGGGAAAAGGAATGTTTTCGCGAGGCGAAAACAAATGATTTGGTGAAAAGTCAAAGGCATAAAGAAATCACGTTGCTTTGTCTTTTCATGAATGTGTATTTGCGCTGAGTGGATTGATGAAAAAATGAGTGCTTGTTTGGTGAAAATCGTCATTTTTCCTACGTAAGCCCTGGGCTTGTTTCAAACAAGCCTAGGGCTTATATGAAACAAGCCGAGATACCGAGTGGTCAGATTCAAGGTATCGTTGAGCTATCAACAGGAGAGGATGATTCAAATGAGTCACACATTGGACCAGCAAACGATTGAAGAGATGAAAGAGGTATTGCTTAGAAGACTTCCTGAACGGATGGACATCGATCCTGAGGCCTTCGAGTTAGTGAGCATGGATATCCTTTGTGAGGTGAAAGAAGGAGAACGATTGAAACGGATGACGGTCTTCTTTAATACGAACACGCTTCAAGTACATAACTGATTGTTTCGAAATGTATACATATATACTTGTAGATTTGTATACGTGTATACGTGTATACGTTTATTTTTCTCACTTGAGTCTTTAACGAGGCGTGAATCCCATACGTATCGAGAATCGGTCTATAAAGACTGAAAGGGTGAGACGTGATGGACGAGCGGATACTTGATGACTATGCGTTCGAAGGGTTGGATCCGTTCGTCCGGTTCGATGAGGGACGGAACTCGCCCTACTTTCGTATAGTGATCTATCTGGACGCAGAAGAGCATCCGATCAAGATTGTGTATCTATATGGGACCTGGGTGGTGGCGGATGGAGACGTCAGCTTCGTCGTCTCAGAGCTATCCAAGGGTGTATTCGAGTATGAAGTGATGCATGTCCATTGGCTCATCAAGTATCGCTTTGAGGATTGGGGCGTGTCTGAAGACGGGGCATGGGAGAAGAATGGTGATTCGGGCTCATGCGTGAGCGTCTAACGCCTCGTGGCGAAGTCGCTCATCGCACCGCTGCCTCCCTGACGGCCCGATAACAAGAGCTGCTGGCTCATAAGCCGCATCTCTATGTTCCTGGCCCTTTCTGACGGGAGGCACGGAGCGTAAGAACAACGTCAAAAGCAAGAGCGTGGGCGCGTCTAACGCCACGCAAGGAACACCATTCGGCTGAATGGTGTTTTTGTTTGTAAGCTATTCCTTTTTTTCTGATCAACTCCGATTCCGTTCAGAAATTAGCTTACTTTAATACAATGTATAAAGGGAAGTAGATGTAGAGCTCGGTCAAGTGAAACGGCAGGCCGTCTCGGGTATCGCGTACACACAGGAGAATATCAGCATTCGATTGGATGGGGAAGTCGTGACCACGGCTCGATGGTATGGACTGGAACCGGAAGCTGATGACGACGTGCTCATGCGAGTAGGAGATGGTTTTTATCAGATGTGGGACGATGAGATCGAAGGATGAGGTTCACTTCTTTGCATCGAGAGATAGATTCAAACGTCTCATCGTTGTCGCTCAAAAAATTGATTTTCACGAATGATCATTTGAAGCTGATCTAACACTAAAAGGCGTATTCTCCCATCGTGAACTGAGCCCTGTTTTACGGACAGTTTAATAAAAAGTGCCTCGAATCCTATGCGGCGATCAGATGGCTCCGGTATTGCTCCGGGGTCATCTTTTTTAGGTTCCATTGTTTGCGTTCGCTGTTGTAATAGTCGATGTAGGAGTCGACCATCGAACGAACCTCGCTGAGGTCCAGTGCCGATCGATGCTCGACATGATCTTTCAGATGTCCGAAGAAGGACTCGATTGGTGCGTTGTCGAGACAGTTCCCACGACGAGACATGGATTGGACCAACCCCAGTTCGCGAATCCGTGATTGATAGGCGGGATGGGTATAGTGGAACCCTTGATCCGAATGAATCATCGCCTCAGGATGTAAGTTCCCGTTGAGGTGCTCTTCGAGCTTCCTCGTCTGAAAGACGAGGTCCATGTGAAGACTCGTCGACAGATGGTGCGCCACGATTTCACGTGTCGCGACGTCCTTCACACAAGAGAGATAGACGTTCTGTCCCTTTCGAGTAGGGAGATAGGTGATGTCCGTCACGAAAACCTTGCCTGGCTCGTCCTGGTCGAACTGACGGTTCAGATGATTCGGGACCGTCCTATGCTCCTGTGTCGCCTTGGCGAGCTTCCGATATGTATTCTTCGTGCGGATTTTTGTGACGATCCCGTATTTCCGCATCAGCCGAAGGATGCGTTTATGGTTCATGGGCGATCCGATGAGGTCGAGCACCTCCATATAGAGCCCGCGATACCCGATCTTCCCGTGCCGACGATCGTGGAGCTGTTTCAGGAGAAGATAGTCCGCGTAGTCGCGCTCTTCCCGGAGGGAGTCCTTTTCCGCACGCTTGAGCCAGGCATAGTAGCCGCTTCGGCTCACACCCGCGATTTCGCAGAGTGTACGGACAAGGTTCTTCAGACGGAACGTCCGGATGACGGTGTTGATGACATGATATCGCTCCGTCGGTGTCAGTCGGTTCGCTTCGCCCGCCCCTCGAGCTCCTCGAGCTTTTTTAGCAGTTCGTTCTCCGCCGTCAGATATTTGATGCGCGCCTCGGCCTTGGCGAGTCGTTGTTCGAGCGAGTCATCCTGCTTCGGACGCCCGCCGCCTGCGTTCGATTTCCCGCGACGTTCGGTCAACAGTCCCTCTGTGCCATGGGTTTGATAGGTTTTGCGCCAGCGTTCCAAGGCAGACTTCGCCTTCACACGCCCGATCATCGTCAAGTCGAAACCGGCCTCTTCGAAGATTTGGGAAGGACCCTTCCCTTCCTGATTCTCAAGGACGGCCCGAACCTTGAAGTCGCCCGTGTACTGGATCGACCGGTCCGAGACAGACGCTACGTTCGGATTTAACTCAAGCTGCCTGATCTGATGTTCGTTGAAGATGATTTTACTCATGGATGCGTTCCCCCGTTTGTATGAATAGATTCATTATATCGATTCGACCGCACGCAAAAAACCCTGAATGAGCACTTTTTATCAAGTGTCTATCATTCAGGGTTCAGTTCATCGCAGAAGAATACGCCTTTTACAATGATCATTGTGTTAAGTGCAGGTATATTACTCCTCGCCCATCCTATCCTTGTCGTTGTCACGCAGATAGGAATAGAGCCAGTGGCCATTGTCGAACGAATCGGTGATGACATTCCCTCTCACAGTGTAGGGGTACTTATGTCGTAACCAGATACGTGATGTCCATCTCGAATTTGGTTGCGTCGCCGACCTATCGGATGACATCATCCGTACAGAATATGTGTAGGTATATGTAGACGAATCTGTATACACCTAAATCAATTATATCCTCCGTATGTTTAGGATGCGCCAATCCTTCACGTTTTGTTCGTCCATATGTTGAGTGATGCGTTCGATCATTCTAAATCGTTCGCGCTGACAAAAGTTGTAGGCTTCTTCCGGTAATGGCAGTTCGACCTCAATCGTGACTTTCACTTTTTTTCTTCGTTTGTTGAATCGATTCAGCAAATGATGTTCCAGCTTCGTGATGAACGCGTCGTCACCAACACCCTCTTCTGACTTCAGTACGCCGGTTATCTCAGGACTGATTCCATCAAGGTGGTGTTTGATTTCAAACGGTGTCGCATCCAAGTACTCGCAAAGGTGATCAAAGCGTAGTATCTCTGTACCGTGATATTGCTGGATCCATTCTTGAAGTCGCATAAGGAGAACCCCTTTTTAGTTCAAGTGTACCTCGTAGGGTTGTAACAAACAGTGACGAAGTCGTGTACAGCGTGTGTAAGTTGCCGCACATGAGATCTGTTCGATTTCATATTCTGTCCTTCCTTAAAAACGGACTTTGTTTTGGATCTTCATCTCTTCCAACTTTGCCTTTTTCACATCAGGATCAGTGGTGAACTGATAGCTGCTTCCCTCATGGATCCAGGTCTCATCAAGGATAATACCATTCATAATGTGTCGATACGGCATGGCGGTGCATAATGTGTATGCCTTCAAATAGTGTGCAGCTTCCTGAATGGAGATACACTCCTTTAATTCTATCCCGTCTTTAAAAATCAGGACCGGTTTATTCGTCTTGTTTATTGCGATTGGTTTTCGTAAATCCATTTCTCTCACTCCTCCTATCAATTACACCTTACCTATTTATGTATGTGGTCAACCACAGGAATAAGAAGCTATTTAACAAATAGCGGATTATAATAAAGGTGTGTTGGATAATTTTACAATAATTTTAAAGTGGAGTGATAGAAGATGAATAAATGGATCAAGATTGGGAGTGCCGTTCTATTTAGTGGAGCGCTATTGGTGTCGCCATACGGGGAAGCATCGGCTGCTGCAAGCATCAAAGTCCATTACATCGATGTCGGGCAAGGAGACGCTATCTACATCAAGATGCCGAGCGGTGAGGACGTCATCATCGACGGGGGGAACAAAGGAAAGGGCGATGCCATTGTCGCCTATCTCAAGAAACAAAAAGTGGATGACATCGAGGTGTTGATCTCGACGCATCCGGATGCGGATCATATAGGTGGATTAGACGAAATCCTAGATGCCTACCGTGTCGAGAACGTCTACGCACCAAAAGTAAAACACACGACCCAGGCCTACAAAGACTTCCTTCAAGCCGTCAAACGGGAAGGGAAGACCATCAAAACGGCACAGGCAGGGGTGAAACTGCCGGTTAAAGGTGTCAGTGCGAAGTTTGTGGGTCCGGTCAAATCTTACTCGAACAGTGACTTGAACAACTGGAGTGCAGTCCTTCATGTCACGTACAAGAAGAACACGTTCTTGTTCACAGGGGACGCGGAACACGTTTCTGAGAAGGACATGATGGCCAAGAAGCAGATGCTCCGTGCAGATGTCTTGAAGGTGGGGCATCATGGTGCCAAGACGTCGACGAGCAGCACGTTCCTGAATACGGTCAAACCGAAGCATGCCATCATCAGTGTCGGGAAGAACAGCTACGGGCATCCGACATCCGAAGTGGTGACGAACTTGAAACGTCAAAAAGTGAACACGCTTCGAACAGACAAGAACGGTACAATCATCATTACGGGGAACGGCTCGAGTTACGCCGTGAAAAAATCAAAATGAAGCGACGTAAAGGGATCATCGACCGATTTGAAGGGGATTTGGCGGTCATCGAATTTGAAGAAGTGATGGAGGATATTCCAAAGTCACTACTCCCTGATTCGATTCAATCAGGGGATGTGTTGTGGTTTTACGAAGATGGACGAGTTGAAGTAGACGTAGAGGAAAAGCAACGGTTATCAGAAGAAATCGATGAGTTGATGAATGAGCTTTGGGAAGATTAGATATGTTATTGGCAAAAAATGAAGGAGAGTTTCTACATGGAAAAAAACCTTGGTTTAGACGTTTTTTCTAAAACAGATGCATTGCAGGAATCCATGCAGAGAGCCGCACGTAGCATGGAGATGTTTAACCGATCAAATGCATTGCAGGAATCCATGCAGAGAGCCGCACGTAGCATGGAGATGTTAAACCGATGAATCCATACAGAGAGCCGCACGTAGCATGGAGATGTTTAACCGATCAAATGCATTGCAGGAATCCATACAGAGAGCCGCACGTAGTATGGAGATGTTTAACCGATCAAATGCATTGCAGGAATCCATACAGAGAGCCGCACGTAGTATGGAGATGTTTAACCGATCGAATGTGTTGCAAGAATCCCTGCAAAGAGCCACACGTAACATGGAAATTTTCAAACGTTCAAGTGAAGTTTTAGAAGCAGACATATTACTCTTAGATAAAAAAATGTTGTCTTTCGTTGCTTTTGAAAACACTTCATCTGAGATGATTGTAGGTGAAGAGATAAAAGAAGAGCTTGAAGAGGAAATTGAACATTTGATTAAAACAGAAAATGTTTTATCAACTGAAGTGTTTGTTTGTAGATTGATTATAATGCTGCAATGTTTGCAGATGGTCGGAGTCGATTTTTTTGATCCAAATGCTGTTAACGGTTTAACTGCTGTGCTCATGTTTTATTTAGACCAATCACGCAAATAATTTTTGTGAAAATAACTAAAAGCTTTAGGTAACATAAATTCCTCACAAGGCAGATTTTCTTCTGGGAAAACTAATGCCTTGTGAGTATTTAATGTAGATGTTCTTAATTTTCTGCTATTTATATTAATCGTTCAATATTCATAATAGCTGTTCTTGATAGTGACTTCTTTTCTTCTTCAAGCAATACATTATGCCAACTATCTTCAAGATTTTTGAGGGTTGGTTTTTCAACCTTATTGTTCTTTTCTAAATCGTGTAATGGATGAACTGTTTTTTCGGGATCAAAGTGACCGCTAATCAATGGCTGATCTGGTAATGCAATTGTATAAGCAACAAGCTGGTTTTCACTGAAGTCATGATTATTGGCGATACCGAACTGTTGAAACCCGAATCCTTTACCATGAATATACATGAGCGGCTCATCGACACGATCCACATTCAGGTTCGTCTCGAGGGCCGCTTTTGCGTTCAGATAGGGCTCCACCTCTTCGGGAAACACACTTTGTACGGCATGCACCCGTTCATAGAGACTGAGGTCAGCGTCTTTCCATCCCATGCGTCGGTGCAGTTGTTCGAGATATTCGAGTGGCATCTGTTCTCTCTCTTGCTCCAAGGTATGCACCTTCTCGAGATGGGACTCGATATGGTCGAGGAAAGTCGCGGATGTCTGATGGACCTCTTGCAATAGTTGTTCCTTGTCGAGCAGTTCCTTGTCTTTCGTCCAACCGGCCAAGTAAGAGAGCGAGAAGTCGTCCGTCGGGAAACCGAGCTGATGTGAGACGACATAGGCGACCATCTCGGCTTGGAACTCTTTCTCGGGTGCCGTGAGCGGTTGGTCCCGTTCGAGATTCCGCTCCTCGTTGTGCAGCTCCGCATGGGCGAGCTCGTGGATCAGGACGCTGATGTCCTCGATGGATGTGTTCCGCGGGTTCAAGGCGATCGCATGTAGCTCCGGATAGTAACAGCCCTTCGCCGTCCCGATCTCGTCGAGAGGTTCCTCCAATAGAGTCACATTCCGGGCATCCGCGAGCGTCGTCAAGGCGTCACGGATGTCTTGTTCGTTCTCGAGCCCGCCGTCTCGGTGATACCGTTTGAAGATGTCCGAGACCTCGATTCCTTTTTCACGCGCATCGGTCTGCGTGTACTCGAACACGTGACCAATCTTGAAGTACATCATCTTGCGTGACGGGATGCGCCCTTGTTTCACACCGTCCTTGATCGGCTTCGGTGCCTTGCTGAGCGGTACCCATTCATCTTTGTGCAAGGCGTACGTCACTGGACTTGGGACGAATACCTTGATGCCACGCTCACCTTTTTGAACCTGTGCGCCTTGCTTCTCCCAGAACGGATAAGAGCCGACCGCGACTGCGCCGGGGAACTGGGACTCGATCAAGACCGCGTTCCGCATCGAGTATTGATGGAACTTGCCGAGGAACTGTAGATGCTCACGAATCTTTTCTGGGCTCTCGAAGTAGCTGTCGATCTGTTTTCCCATTTGTTCCGTCAAGGCTTCGAGCTCGACCTTCCGCTCTTCGTTCGTTTTCATCTTGGCCATTGTGTCAGACTCCTTCCTTCAACAAGTCGGTGACAGATTCATCACTATCCGTAAATTCGTTCAGTTCACGTTCAAGTTGTGGCGACGTTTCCGAGATGTCGAGTAACAACCGTGTCCGCTCGAAATTGACGGGAAGCAAGACGATTTCATCTTGCGCAATGACGGTCAGAAGTTGGTGCTCGGAAACGGATATCGGGATGTCGTACCGTTTTTCATAAATAAGGACCGAGACAGTTTTCTGTTGAAGCGTCAACAGTTGTCCCATCGTGAAGGGACGGTCAAGTGGTCGCATAAGGTTCATCCTCTCTCAAAAGTTAGTGTGTCCTTCTTCTGTTTTTGGTGCTCGATGCGTTCCTGGACGACACGTTCCGCCGTCGCGAGGAACGTCGGCTTGAACTGATCCGTCGTCATGATGTCCTCGATGCCCTCGGTCTGCATGAGCGCCTGCAGGAGCTCTGTCAGGATCTGTCCGTGCCGATCGGAGCGGTTCGAAGCGAGTCGAATCCGCTCAAGTTCCGTTGAAACCTGTTCATTCATCATCTCCTCGATATGACGGGATACCTGCGTGCTAATTGAGCGGATGAGGAACTGCATGTCCCACTTCTCGTCGGCCAGTTGTTTATGCTCTTCTGCGATATGGTCGATGACCTGACCGAGATGACCGAATCGTTTGTCGTCGGCGAACTCCTCCAAATACGCAACCGTCTCCGGCTTTAACCGGAGACGAATCTGTCTCAACTCTTCCATCGTCCTCCCTCACTTTCCATATTCGATGTCCCGTTCCAGCTGTTCGAAAGCACGTTGGTTCTTCAAATGTTCGAACTCGTCGTTCATATGCCGCTCGATCCGGTAGAGTGATTCCTTGAAGATTTTTTGTTGGTTGAACGCGCGTCGGACCGAATGTTTTGGGGCTCCATTTTTCTCAACGGTCGCCTGTTCTTTTGACAAGTCGCGCATCTCGGAGAGGATGGCATTCCCCATCCGCGTGTAGAGATCCTGTCGCTTTGTCGTCCGGTACCGCTCGGCCTTCTCCGTGTCGCCATAGCTGCGACGATGGAACGACACCTCCTGCTCGAGCCGCTCGTTGAAGGCTTGGAACTCTGATTTGAAGTGGATGTCGATATAGTGATCGGTCAGACGGTCGAGTGATTCCCGGAGCGGCTGCATGCCGTTCATGTTATAGCGCCACTGTCGTTTGTCTTCCGGCAAACGTTCATAGATGTCCTTAAATTGACGGACGAGTTCGGGATGCAGGACACGGTTCGGGAGCGTTGGAATCTTTCGGTTCCGTTTATGGGCGACCAGTTCGTCTCTTATGAACGCATTCAGTTTCTCCTGTTCTTTCGTCCTGTCGGCGAGGGAATGAATGACCTTCGACTTCATCAGCTCGATCGATTTCGGTTTGCGTTTGCCGCGCTCGCGCATGTGGCTCGTCTCGACGATCGCGACATGAATGTGGATATTGTCGGTGTTGTAATGGACAGCACCGGTCCAGTAGGCATGGACCATCTTCTCTTTTTGGAGCATCGCCTCGACCGCGTTCCGTGTCGCCCCAATCAACCGTTTCTCGTCGACGAGTTCGTCGTGTAGTACGCCGGTCTCGCGTAGCCAGGCGTTATCGAACGAGATGACGTCCTGCCAAAGAATGCTCCCGTTCTCTTGCGCTTGTTTGAAAATGTTGCGGACGACGCGACGCTTTTGGTCATTCAAGCGGTCGTCCTCACGTGTGAACAGACCGCTCGACTTCGTCTCGTCTTCCATATAATCATGGTACGTCTCGAACTGATCGGGGCTGTCTTTCGCATCCGGTCGATTGATGTAATCGAGGTATGTCGTATAACGACGCGACTTCTTTTTCGTACCCGGCACCTTAAATTTCGACTTGATAACGACGCCCGGCGTCTCACGCATCCTGCATCACCTCGTTCAACAACCGGGTCACCTCGGCGAGCTCGTCCGCACTCCGTTTCAGGTGGAGCGTGTTCGCCTCGAGCTGTCGTTCGAGGCGCTCGACCTGCGTCGATTGGATGCCGTTCGCACACCAGGAGGCGAGCAGTTCTTTCAAGTATTGTTGCCGGGAGCGGTTGTGTTCCTTCGCCCATTCATCGATTTGCTTCACGATGACGGGGTCGATGTCGCGGAGTAACAGATCCATCTGCCTGACCACCTTTCTAAGGGCTACATATTGCCAACGTTCGAAAAGTTCGTTCAAAGAGCATAAGGGGAAACTGCTATCACTTGTTGTGATAGCCCAGGCAGAGCCTGGGGTTTCCGTGATATCATCAAAAGTCCGAAAACGGCACGAAATGTGCCAGTAAAATCAGCGATTTGGCACAAAATGTGCCACTTAAATTGACAGTTCTCGGAGCCGGACGCGCAACTTGTCGTGCTTTTCTTCGAGCGCTACGACCGACTGTTCGAGCTTCTCGAGTTCCAGGTTGAGCTCATCACGTTTTCGGCCAAGATCGAAAATTTCGTTCTCTTGTTCGACCTGTTCGTCGAGCGAGAGGTAGGGGAGTTCGTCTTCAAGCTCCTCTTTGTCACGGTCGAGTCGCTTGATTTGTTGTCGCTGCGCTTCGACTGACTGCTGTGCTGTTTCCAAATACCGTTCGGTCTCCGCGAGCTCGTCCTCGACGAATAGTCTCGTGAAGGTTGTCTCGTCAGATGAGGTGTGGTTCGCCTGTTCGATGGTTCGACGGTCGGCATAAAGTGACGTTAAAAGACCATCCTCTCGTTCCTCAGGTGTGAGTTCCTCGATTGATTGCGATTCATTCAATCCATAGATTCGAACAGCCAGCTGGTCGAAGCCGTTCGGCACGTCAGCCAATTCGAGCACATATTGGTCGTTCCGTTCATACAGCACCATGACTTTCTTTTCGGAATCTGGACGTGCTTTATAGACATAGCGGAAGACATGATTGTTTGTGTTACCCGGTGCGTCATCGAGCGAGAGTCGGATGCGCATTGTCTTCGTCTTCGTATCGTAACTAGACGCGTGGAGTGTCACGGTCTCCCCGTTTGAGAGTCGGATTGCCTCGTTGATCGGCGTCTCATTGACCGGTGCCTCCTCGGCAAAGAAGAACGACGAGGTGCCGAAGAAAAGGAAACCGATGACAAAGAATATGCCGAGTCCGAGGTAGAACTGGGAAACGTTTTGGGTGAGACGCCGTCGTGTTTGTCGTCGCATCTAGATTCCTCCTTCCGGTGTCAGATCTTCCATTGCGGTGACGACCAAACGTCCATCGATGGACTCGAACGTCAAGGCCAACAGTTCTTGCGTCGTCTCTTCATAACCCGTCTCGGTGATCAACAGGTCTTGTTCGAACCGGACGAGGCAATCTATTCCGGAGACAGAAGGGAACACCTCGATGTCGCGGACGGTCGTCTCGAACGTGCCGACGTCATTGCCGTCAGCGGCGAAGAGCGTGGCCGCGAGTTCCTCCGACATGACGTCCTTCGCCTGTCGTTTCTGGGTCGTGTAACTGTCCTTCATGATGGTGAAGGCGTACTCGATGAAGCGCGTCGCGCGTGTCGTCAGCTCTTCCATTCGTTCCGTCTCCGTCGAAGCGACGACTTGTTCGGTGTCCGCTGACGTATCCTCGGAGGTTGCCGATTCAAGGGAAGTGACGCTCTCATTTTTCGTCTCACTCGTGTCTGAAGTACTCGTGACAGCCGTCACTTGTTGATAGAAAAAGACGTTCGCCGCGAGTGAAATAAGGAGCAGTACCCCGAACAGATACGCGAGGTGACGTGCGGTGAAGTTCATCCTTTCTCCTCCTTTCCATACATCCATGACTTATAATTCGAAAATCGGGGCGGGATCTATATGACCGGACCATTCGCTCGTTTTGATCTCGAAATGCAGATGGTTCCCGCTCGAACGGCCGGTCGTGCCGCAGTACCCGAGCGCCTGACCGGCTTTGATCTGTTGTCCGGTCTTGACGCCGAGACGACTCAGGTGCGCATACGCCGTGATGTAGTTGTCGTGCCGGATCTGGACGAGGTTGCCGTACGGTCCGCGGTTCTCGCTATAGATGACGGTGCCGCTTTTGACTGCGTGGATCGTATCGGACGGGGTGCAACTGAAGTCGATACCGGTGTGGTTGTCCCGTTGTCCAAAGACGACGCGCCATCCGAAACGCGATGTCACGTTGAGCGGGATGGCGAGCGGGGAACGTAACCCCGACAATAGCTCTTTCGTGATGACCCCATCGGCGACCGCGACCGGCGCGAGGTATTTCAACACTGCGTCGACGTATTCGATGTCCCCGTAACAGGCGCCGTGCTGGACCGCGCTCGGGCGATGACAGCGATAGATACCGGTATGTTTCACGCGCTGGTACATCATCTGGGAGAACGAGATGGCGAGCTCTTTTGAATAGCGTCCGCCGTTCTCTTGGACATAATCGATGAAGCCGCCGCCGAAGTTGTAACTCTGTAACGTGAGCTGCACGTCGCGGTTCGCGCGCTCGAAGACGGACGCGAAATGTTCGACGCCGTAGACGATGCTCTCCTCGGGGGAGGTGATGCACCCGATACGTCCACATTTCGATTCGCTCGCCTGCATCGGGTCGTTTCCACGTCCGCCGCTCTCCTGCATCATGAGCGCGAGCACGAGATTCGTCTGTTCGGCCAGTCCGTACTTCGTCAGTTCTGATTCGACCAAGCTCCGATATTGAAGCACTTGGTCACTCACCTGGAGACCACCGGCCGTGTCGAACGGGACGTCGGTCGGTTGTTCGTTCTGGACACCTGTGAGCGTGTCGAGGATCCCGACGACGAGGATGACCAGGAACAAGACGAGTGCCGCGATGCCGAGCAGGATGAGCCGCCACTTGAGCGTTGCGAGCTGCCATTTCGCCGTGATGGCGAAGCGGGCCGTCCGTTTCGCGGCCGCCCACATCAGGCACCTCCACCAAACAGAGCGAGTTCCTCAGGCGCGACATCGACATCAAAGATGAGGTTCTGCACGCCGGAGATACTGAGGACGACACGCCCCGTCTCGAGCGAGGGGATGATCCGCATCTCGGAGTTCGAGAGTTGTCCATCAAACACCGTCTGGATGATCGGGATGCTCTCCGCGTCCTGTTCGCCGATGATCTTGTACTGCGTCAACTGAAAGAGCGACTTGACGTTCTCGGCATTCTCGGACTTCGATCCGGCCGGCACGAAGTCGGTGATCAGGTGCGACACGAAGAAGATGCCACCGAAATACTTGCGCGCCTCGCGCATACAGCGTTGCAGATACAGGATGGCCGGCTGCGCGATATCGCGCGTGTTGATCAAGTGGTGCGCCTCATCGATGACGATGAGGTACTTGCATGCTTCTTCCGTCCGGAGCACGCCCTGGTTGTAGGCCTTCAGTTGACTCGAGCCGTTGGCAATCATCCCGTCCCACAGCATATTCATCAGTGAGAACACCTGCGCCTGAAACACCTCGTCCCGCAGGCTCGTCAGGTTTCGGAGCGGGAACGACACGATGAGCTCCTCGTCGAACCGGTCGATGGAGGAGTGTCCGTCGAAGATGTTGCCGTAGTTATGGACGAGGTTCGTGACGGCGAGCTCGATGTTCTCGAGGCGCCGCACCCGGTTCGGACTGATCGCTTCCTTGATTGAGGTACGCGTGTCATCCGTGTAGAGCTCACGACGCACGAGTTTCAAGAAATCGGAGAACGTCGGGTATCGGTTCGCCGGATGCGTCGTGATCGGCAGTTCGCCCTGTTCGTCCCAGAGCCCGTGCCGGACGTACAAATCGCGAAGCAAAATCTCGAACTCGTTCGTCTCTTCCTGTGTCGCCGCCGGGTTGATGTAGTGATAGAACACGGCCATCTTCGACAGATGCTGCATGAACGAGAGTGCCTCGTTGGCACTGCCGTCGTTATTCGTCACCGTCTTATAGACATGGAGCGGATTGATGAGCCCGGCCGACCCGTCGAGCGCGATCTCTTTCCCGCCGAGCTGACGCACGAGGTCGGAGAATTCGCCCGTGACGTCGAGGATGCGGATTTTGTTGCCCTTGATCGCCTGGTCGAGCACCGTCTTCTTGAGAAGTGTCGACTTTCCGGACCCCATCTTTCCGATCATGAGCGCGTTGTAGAACTTGCGCTGTTTGTCCTTATGGAACAGGTCGAAGATGACGCTGCCGTTCGTGTCGGTCGTCCCGTAATACGTGCCGGTCGCGTCCTGGAGTGACGTGAAGTGGAACGGATAGCCGCCGGCGATAGAGAGGGAAGGGATCTCTTTCCCACGGCGCCGGTTCGGCAGTCTCTGTTGCTGGTCATAGCTCGTGAACAGGCTCTGCCATTCCCATTCCTGTTCGTTCAGGAAGATCGTCGAGCGGAAGTTACGGGCCTCAAGTTCTTCCATCACTTCCTGCACCTTCACTTCGAGCGCGTCGAGCGTCTTCGCTTTCACGTAGAGGCGTAGATGCAGATATTTCATCGTCTCGCCCTGGGTGATCTGTTCGTAGAGCTCGTTCAGCTCCTTATACGTCTCCCGAGCATCGATGCGGTCGATATTGTCTTTCGCGTTCTCGAAGCGTGTGTTCTGTTCGGCCATCGACTTGTTGATGGTCTGGATGATTTCACGCTTGTCGGCCGTCCCGATGTCGAGCGTCGTTAAAACGCCCGGCATGTTCAAAATCGGTTCGAGCCAGTAGTCATAGACGAGCGACTGATATTTATAGACATGAAGACAGGACAGGTAACCGTCCCCGAGCCGGACGAAGTTGGCGTCGAACTTGATGCCGCCCTGCGGCTGAATCTTAGCGATGACGTCGGGGTTATAGCCTTTCTCGATCTTGACGGTCTCCGGGTCCTGTTGTCTGGCCATTTTCTCACGTAGGCGTTGCCACATGCGCGTCACTCCTTTCTTCAGGTGTTGAGTTGCGGTTTCGTGTTCGGGTTGTTCAGTTGGTAGAGCACATGCACCTTCTGATCGAGTGTCAGCTCGCGCATCGGGTTCGAGCGGCGGAGCAGTTTATAGAGGTGTGTCTTCCGCTCCCGTAACGTCCGCTCGTCATCGGCATAAAAAAAGAGGAGATAATCGCGATTGGTGCGATGCTCCTCGAGGTATTCGAGCTCCTGCTTCTTCTTCAACAAGAAGGGCAGGTAGGCCGGTGTCTGATTTTGTCGAATCTGTCGTTCGATGCTGATTTTCTGCCGTTCGAGACTGAGCGGTGTGTTCAGCGGCACGACCTTAAGCGGATGCGTGTACGCCTGCAGAAGATAGGCGAGTGAGAACACATCATGGTCTTTTTCCTCTTCATTTAAAGAATAGATGTCCTTTGAGGTGAGCTGGACCATGTCGAGATAGGTCCCATCCCGCATCTCGAACGCCTCGGTACCGGTGGTGTCGACGACCGGTATCAGTTCGGCGACCGTCGCTTTGACGACGACATTGTCTTTGACCTTCCGTTTCTCGACCACGTCCTTTTCGTCGAGCCAAGTGCCTGTGCGTCTCGGTTCTTGTAGCGACTCCTCGATGAACGCCATCTCAATCACGTCCTTTCGTGTGCGCGTCGAGCGCGAGATAGGTGTCTTTGCGTTTGATGAGCGCGTAGTAGAGTGCATGGACCATCCGCTTCTGCGGGTTCGTCGTCGGCCGGAGTACCATGAACAGCCCGAAGACGACGAGGAAGACCGTGAACGGGATGTGTAGCACCGACGGGATGAACGGGAGCGTCACGAGCCGGAGTACGATGAGCCCGACGAGGAACAGGAAGTCATGCAGATAGAGCATCTTATTAATCTTCAGTTCAGTCGTGACCTCATTCGGGATCCGATAGTTGCGCATGGATCATCACTCCTTCTTCTCAATATTGTCAGGACGCGGTGGCGAGGTCGGGTAGATCCGTCGCGTCTCTTCCTGGTGCTGGCTATGACGATGCGTCTGATTCTCACGCACCTGTTCGATGACCTCGGTCTCGACGTCGAGCACGGTGTCCTGATGGATGGTCCGTCGGGCGCGGCCTTGGCGTTTCTCTGTTGACGCATCATTCGAATCCGTCGTAGAGGACGAAGACGAGGATGAGTCGTTTGAATGTGGTGTTTTCTGTTGCGTCGGTGACGTCGCGTCGTTTTGGGCTACCGATTCGTTTTGATGATTGGCTGGTCCGGGCACGGCAGTAATAGATTCGGTGACCGGTTCGATAGTCGATGAAGCAGGACCTGGAGAATGACCAGAGCTTGAATGGTCGTGAATCGATTCCGGTCTTTGCGTCTCAGAAGACGTTGTTTGATGGTCGGGTCCACGCTCGGTATTCGATTTCGGGTTCGTCGCATGAATCGATTCGGGAGACGGGCGGCCTGACGCTTCGTTCACGTGTGGAGAACTGTGTACATCAAGCTCAGATTCTTGACCGTTGTTTGGTTGCGCATCGTTCTTCGGAATTGTCGGTCTCTCTTTGTCGGTCTGCGTGCGTCTGGCGGTTTGATTTTTCTGAGCAACACCATCTGGATCGATGTGTCTCTCAGCGTCCATCCGTTGTGAAGCTTGTGTCGCCACATTAAGCGGTGAACCATTCTGAGGCACGGTGTTTGAATCCATCCGCGTTGTCGCGGCCTCATGGAGTGAGGGCATCTTTGGTGCGCCTTGTGCGGCACGCGCGACCTTCGAGACCGCGTGGGCACCGACCGAGGTCACACCTTTCCCGGCGGCATAGGCGCCGAGCGCGACACCCCATCCCCGTTTGAGCCCGGCATCGATTCCGAACAGCCGCTCGACCATGTTCGGCCCATCGATCAAAGCGACCGAGAAGGCGATAAGGGCGATCAGATAGGCGAATCCGTCCAACGTCTCCGCCAAATAGGCGGTCCCAATCATGTACAACTTGATGGAGACGAAGATCAGGATGATCACGAGGAACGTGTTCAAAATGCTCTGGATGATCTTCTTCGTCTTTTGGCCACTGTGCAGGTCGGCCGGTGCGACAAGAATCGCCAGGACATAGTTGAAAGCAAGCTCGAACGACAGGCGCGCCAGTTTGTAGGCGATTGAAAACAGCGTGAAGCCCATGATCCCGAGCGTCACGAAGATGGTCAACCAGTTCGGCTGATAGCGATAGTAGTATTGGTTGTTCCATTCGACGCCACCTTGGTCGAGTTTCGAGGTTCCCATCGTTTCACCATTCCAGGTTAGTTTAGACTGAGAGATTTGTTCGCCAGTACTTCCCAAGCGAAATTCATTACTATCGAATACCTCGTTGATGTCGATATTTCGTAAATGACTTTGAGGCAGAGAGTTCAAAGCCTCACCTTCCAAACCGGAAAAATCGTTTCGGTCATACTCAATCAAATCATGAATGTTTTCTCGTAAAATCTGATTTGATATCGATTCACCGGAAGAGTTTTCGCCAGAGTTTTGAGTTGTGAAATCAATTGCAGTATCACTGAATTCACTTACTTGCGTCATCGTTGGAGATAATAGTCCGAGAATGAGCAACGTGATAAACAGATTGATTAAAAATCCTTCCCGATCAAATTTCTTTTGAAAAATGATGAGGTAACCCGTGAATAAGAAGCTAGCAGCTAAAAGAACGTACAAAAAAGGTTGAATCGTAGAAACGAATTCAACCACTTGAGAGTTATTAAAAAATGTTTTAGTTAGTAATATGCTGTCAGTCACTTTTTCAAGTCCATCAATCAATACTGCTAAGCCACGTATTAAAATCCAACCCATTGAGCGGAGGGCATCCAGTACCAGTGTACTGAGACTAAGGATATCAGTGAACTCTTGTAGCTTATTTACAACTTCGTTATCACCCATAGAATCCCTCCATTCAGAGGCTATTTAATGAAGTTAGTAACTTGATCCTTTAATTCATCTTCTGTAAGGGCAGATACATTTAATTCACGGCTGATTTCACCATCAGTTATCTCGTACAATCTGCCACCTTTAAGTTCAGGATGTTCTTGGGTAGAACGTTCCTCAAGATCTTCCCCATTAGGCTGAAACGGATTGAATAAGAGAACGTCTTTCTTTTTTTCCGTGGCGACTTCTCGCACAGTATCAACGTAAACCCCTTCATTACCTTGACTATCGCTGTCTACAAGAACGTATGCACTTTCTTGCTCAGTTTTAATATCTGCAATTTCTTCAACAGAAGTCGTAGAAAGATAATTCGAACTTTCGGCACCACACGATGCTAAAAGTAACGAACTTCCGAGTAGGACACCAATCAAGATTTTCCTCATAACGTTTACCCCTCCGTCAGACGATTTTCCCCTTTAATAGATCCGCGACTTTCAGGTTGACGCGAAAGTCGAACTTATCTATTAGTGTAACAGTTTTTGGGGTGTCTGAGGTGTCGTCCTGATAGACGGTCAGAAAGCCATCGGTCGTCTGGATATTGAGCACGTCGCCCCGTTCGAGGCGGACGCGTTGCGTCTCGATGATCCTCGCGACGACACGCAATTCGTTCTGGATTCGCTTCTCTCTCGCACTCTCGGCCATGGGTTCGGCCTCCTCTCTACGGTGTACCTTGCTTCAGTTTCTCGAGTCGCTTCGCGATCATCGTGCTCAAAAAGCTCTTCTGGTTGTCGGTGACGTCGTAAACTCCTAGGTTCAGGTTCGTCTCGAACTCAGGGAGAGACATCCCACCGATGTCATGTCCCTCGAACATCGAGCGGAGGATGCTGTCCTGCAGCACATCTCGTACCGTCAAGGACTTATCTTCCTGATTCGAGGGCGTGTTCGCTTCCGTCTCGTCTTCTTTCTGCGTAAAGCGGATTCGAATTTGTTCGAAGTCGA
>Ga0334892_1001601_pt1 | contig 18686 bp, 12 predicted proteins | sample GraSluR3_MG_4_FD_207213 | JGI IMG/M metagenome (GOLD analysis project Ga0334892, IMG submission 207213) | Sludge microbial communities from methane-producing bioreactor in Wageningen University, Netherlands - Granular Sludge_15_04-R3 | ecosystem: Engineered > Bioreactor > Anaerobic >...
CGGAAATCGTTGTACTCGCGATCGGGCCGCACGTCGCCCGTCCTGCCTTGTCTCCACCTTCTGCTTCGCGTCCTTCGCGGCTTCGCGCGAGACCTTGACTCACGCGAAGCCGCGAAGGCGCGAAATGGCGATGGTGATTCACGATCCGCTTGGTCCTCCTTGAGGTGCTCGACATGAGCCACAAACAGCCAATGTCGACCTCGCGACTCATCGTGGCGTCGCTCGTCTACCATTGGCGGGTGCACGCGGCCGTGGCGTGCGGGGCGGCAGTGGGGACGGCGGTTCTCACGGGGGCGCTGCTGGTGGGCGACTCGATGCGGGGCAGCCTGCGCGATCTGACGCTCGACCGGCTGGGCCGGGTCGACGAAGCGCTCGTGACCGACCGGTTCTTCCGCGAAGAGCTGGCCGACGAGCTTTCGGCCGATCCGGAGTACCAGAAGCATTTCGTCGAGGCCGTGCCCGCCGTGCTGCTCCGCGCGAGCCTCGAATGGACGGCCGACTCAGGCGGCGACGGGCGGCCCGCCCGAGCCAACCGGGTCAACCTGATCGGCTGCGACGAGCGATTCTGGAGCCTGGGGGCGGGCCGGCCCGAGTCGCTTCCCGGGCCGGGCGAGATCGTGTTGAACGAGCCCCTGGCCGAGCGGCTTGCGACCTCGGACGAGGGCGGAGCCGATCGCGTCGAGGTCGGCGATCGGGTGATCGTGCGCCTGCCGGAGGTCCGCACGGTGCCCACCGAGAGCCTGCTGGCCCCCAAGCAGGGCACGGTGCGAAGCCACGTGCTCAGCGTCTCGGCCGTGATTCCGGCCGAGGGCTTGGGCCGGTTCGGGCTCCATCCCAGCCAGCAGCAACCGCTGAACGCCTACGTGTCGCTCGGCGCCGGGCGGCGGCTTTGGGCCGAGGGCCGGGTCAACGCGATTCTGGCGGCCGGGCCCCGTCCCGATCGCGAGCCGCCCGCCGAAGGCGAAGACTGGCTTGGGCGGATCCTCCGCCCCACGGCCGACGACTACGGGATTCGCGTCGAGCGGCGCGAACCCGGCTATGTCGACGTCACCACCGATCGGATGCTCTTCGACCCGGCCGCCGAGCGCGACGTGCTCGAATCGCTGGCCGGGTTCGAGGTGCAGCCCGTCCTGACCTATCTGGCGAACACGATCGGGTCGGAGGGAAAGGAAATACCCTATTCGACCGTGGCGGCGGTCGATTTCGTCGCGGAGCCGCCGCTGGGGCCGTTCGTCGGGCTCGACGGCGAGCCGATCGCGCCGCCGGCCGACGACGAGATCGTGCTGAATGCGTGGGCGGCCGACGACCTGGGCGTGCAGCCCGGGGCGACGATCCGGCTGGCCTACTTCGAGCCCGAGACCACGCACGGTCGTCCCGAGGAGCGAACCGCCACGTTCCGGCTGGCCGCCGTGGCGCGATTGACGGGCCCGGCCGCCGACCCGGGCTTCACGCCCGAAGTGCCGGGCGTGACCGACGCCGAGGCGATCGCCGACTGGGAGCCGCCGTTCCAGCCGTTCTATCGCGACCGCATCCGCGCCCGGGACGAACAGTACTGGGAAGAGCACGGCGCGACCCCCAAAGCCTTCCTCCCGCTATCGGCCGGCCGGCGCTTGTGGGCAAGCCGCTTCGGCCAAACGACTTCGTTCCGGGTGAAACCGGGCTCGGACACGACGGCCGAGCAGGTCGAAGCGAGGCTGCGCATCGCGCCGTCGGCCATGGGATTCGTGTTCCAGCCGGTCAAACGCCAGGGGCTCGTCGCTTCGCAAGGGGCCACCTCGTTCAGCGGGTTGTTCGTCGGGTTCAGCTTTTTCCTCATTGCGGCGGCCGTGATGCTGGTCGCGCTGCTGTTTCGGCTGGGGATCGACGGCCGGGCCAACCAGATCGGCATCCTGCTGGCCGTGGGGCTCGGACGCCGCCGGGTCCTGGGCCTGCTGGCCGGCGAAGGGCTCGTGGTGGCCGCGGCCGGAAGCCTCGTGGGAATCGCGGCCGGGGTCGCCTATGCCGCCCTGATGCTCGCCGCGCTCACCTCGGAGCACTGGTGGCTGGCGGCCGTGGGCACGCCCTTCCTGCGGCTTCATGCGGGCAACCCGGCAACCTATCTGATCGGGTACTCGAGCGGCGTGCTGGCCGCGTTGGGCGCGATCGTCTGGGCCGTCTGGCATACGCGCCGCACCGCGGCGACCCGTCTCTTGGCCAGCCAGGTGGGCGACGAGAGCCCGGCCGTCGCCGGCCGATCGCGCTGGGCCCGGTCGATCGGCTGGATGGCCCTGGCTGGGGCCGTGCTCTTAGCGATCGCGGCTGCCTTGGTCGAGGAGCAGACCCAGGCCGGACTGTTCTTCGGGGCCGGGGCGCTGACGTTGATCGCCCTGCTGTCGCTGACCTGGGTCCGCCTTCGGGCGGGCACCGTCGGATCGGCCGTGGCCGTGGGGCGAGGCAACTTGCTGCGCCTGGGAGTGCGCAATCTCGCGCGCAACCCGGGCCGCAGCACCTTGACGATCGGCCTGGTGGCCTCGGCCTGCTTCCTCATCGTGTCGATCAGCGCCTTCCACGTCGACCCGACCGATCAGACCCCGAAGCGCGACAGCGGCAACGGCGGCTTCGCCCTGGTGGCCGAGAGCGACCAGCCGATCCACGCCGATCTCAACACACCTGAGGGGCGATTCGACCTGGGGTTCGCGCCCGACGAGCAGTCGCGGCTCGAGACGGCGACCGTCTATTCGCTTCGCGTGCGATCGGGCGACGAGGCGAGTTGCGTGAACCTTTACAAACCGCAGGAGCCTCGCCTGCTGGGCGTGCCCGAGCCGCTCATCGAGCGGGGCGGATTCGCGTTCGAGCCGTGGGTCGCGTGTTCCGAGGCCGAGCGCGAGAATCCCTGGCGCCTGCTCGAGCGCGACCTGGGCCAAGACCGCGACGGCGTGCCCCTGGTGCCGATGGTGCTCGACGCGGCCGGGGCGACCTACTCGCTGCATCTGAGCCGGGGCAACCCGACGATCGACATGATCGACGACCGCGGCCGGACCGTGCGTCTCCGCGCGGTGGGCGTGCTGCCGGGCAGCGTTTTTCAGGGCGATCTGCTGCTGAGCGAGACGTCGCTGTTGAGGCACTTTCCCGACGTGAGCGGGTATCGTTTCTTTCTCATCGAGGCCCCGCGCGACCAGGTGGCCGACGTCCGGCGCGTCTTGGAGCGCGGCCTGGGCGATTTCGGCCTGTCGACCGAGACGAGCGGGGCCCGGCTGGCGCGATTTCTGGTCGTGCAGAACACCTATCTCTCGACGTTCCAGAGCCTGGGCGGATTGGGCCTGCTGCTGGGGACGTTCGGGCTGGCGGCGGTCCAGTTGCGCAGCGTGTTCGAGCGCCGCCGCGAGTTGGCCCTGATGCGTGCCACGGGCTTCCGCCGCCGGGCCTTGGCCTGGCTCGTGACGGCCGAAAACGGCCTGCTGTTGGCCGTCGGCCTGGGGTGCGGCGTGCTGGCCGCCCTGGTCGCCGTGCTTCCCCACCTGTTCGGCGGCGGCGCGTCGATCCCCTGGCGATCGTTGGCCGTCACCCTGCTGGTGGTCATGCTCGCGGGCCTGTCCGCCGGCCTGACTGCCGTGCGTGCGGTATTGCAGGCCCCTCTGCTGGCGGCGCTGCGGGGAGAGTAAACCAGCGCGGCCGAACTGCTCGACGCCGACCTGACCCTGGTGCTGGAGTTCAGCCTTCAGGCTGGTGCTGGAGTTCAGCCTTCAGGCTGTGTGAAGACACGCGAAAGCGTGAACTCCAACAGCGTGAACTCCAGCAGCGACCGCGCGGAAGCGTGCGCTCCAGTCGGCCGGGGCAGCCCGCTACGAGTTGTCTCGCGCGTCGTCGAGCGGATCGTAACCCTGGATGCGAAAGGGCGACTCGCGCCAACGTCCCTGGAGGTCGTCGTAGTACCATTCGGTGATCGCCCGCTTGACGGCCCGTTCGTCGGTCCTTGCGGGATCGTAGACGACGCGGACCTCGGCCGGCCCGGGGCTGGGCCACGCCTCGAGCCGGAACCAGCCGGGCACGTGGTCGACGTCGTCGCGGTCGAGGTACCAGAAGAGCAGATTCGCCCGCCCGCGGCAGGTCAGGTTCTCCACGATCAGCGAGACCGCGGCGACTTCCTCGGGCGGCGTGCCTGGGCGGCTCTTCACGTACGAGGGCAGCGGAAACAGGTACGCCGCCGACACGGCCGCGCCCGTGCACGCCAGCAACAAGACCACCGCGAAAGTCGGATGCCATCGGCGCCCCATCCAATCGGCCGGTCCCCAGGCCAGCGCCCCCGACTCCCGTTTCGGGCACGTCTCGACGCAGGTCATGCAGGCGATGCATCGTGCGGCGGTCACCTGCTCGACCTGCTCGACCGGGATGACCATCGGACAGGCCCTCGAGCACCGTCCGCACTCGGTGCACGAGGCGGCCTCGCGCTTGATCCGCGTCAGACCGAACCGCGAGAACGGGTTGAGCACGGCGGCCAGCGGGCAGAACCAGCGGCAGAAGGGCAAGGCCGTCGCCAGCGATGCGACCGCCACGGCGCCGGCCGCCACGTAGGCCCACGCGGTGATGTCGACCCCGTGCCGGCTGATCAGGGCGTAGCAGGGATCGTATCCGCGGAAGAGCAGCTCGCCGGCCCGCCAGGTCGCGACGAGAATGACCGCGAGCACGACGTACTTCGCCCCGGCCAGCACGCGGTCGAGGCGGTACGGCACGGGCGCTTGCGGCAGTCGCAGGCGCCGTGCCGCGACGCCCAGCCATTCGCTGATCGTGCCGATCGGGCAAGCGTAGCCGCAAAACGCGCGGCGGACCAGGAGGGCCCCCAACAGCACGCCGCCGAGGATGAAGAAGTTCGACGTGCCCAGCGAGCACGTCATGTTGCCTTCGGTGGCGTAGGTGTAAAGGGCCTCGACCCCGCCGAACGGGCACCACCTCTCGGCGTTCCCCTGAACGACGAAGACGCCAACGAGCGTGAGGGCCAGGAATCCGAGTTGTACGACGCGCCGGGTCCGAGTCATGCCGAATCATTGCCTCGGACCGGAGGCACACTTCGCTCGCATGGGGCAGCCCGCGCAGCTCGTGCCCCCGCTGCACTCCGATTCGGGCACCCTCGACGCGGTGGCCAGGGCCTCGGCCAGCGCGCCCGTCGAGGCCAGGGAGGCGAAATCGGGGCACCGCTGGGCGTGCGTCTTGTAGCCGGCGAGAATGCTGGGCGGGGTCGATTCGAAGCAGCGGATCAGAAGACCGACCGCCGCCTCGGGATCGCTCGTCATCGCGCGGAGCCGGGCGGCCGTGTACAGCGTGCGAGGGCCCGGGTTGTCGGGCAGCGAAAGCTCCGCCGCCAGTTGGCGGGCCTCGTCGCCCAGGCCCATCCTCGCCAAGGCCACTCCGAGCAGTGCTTGCACAGTCGGCGTCGACTGGTCGGGCGCGAGGCCGCCGAGCACGTCGGCCGCCTCGGCCGGGTCGTTGACGGCCAGGGCCGTCTCGGCCAGGAGGATGGCCGACGACGCGTCTTTCAGCCGCGCATGCATGCGCCGATTCAGGGCCAGGGCTTCGTCGTAGAGGCCCTCGCCCACGTAGTAGGCGTGCAACGATCGGGCGATGTAGGCCCAGCGTTGCGGGTCGTTCTCCGCCTCGAGTTGGCGGCGCAGTTCGACCACCCGGCGCAGCAGGGCGTATTCGCGCAGATACTGCCGGTTATTGCGATCGGCCCGGGCCGCCGCCGCGAACGAATCGAGTGCCTTCGGGAAATCGCCTTGGGACAGCAGTTCTCGCCCCTTGGCAAAGGCGTCGTCGCCCACTCCCGCTTCGACCGGCGGGGCCGGCAGTCCGCTCAAGACCGCGGCCAAGAGAACCATCGTAAGCAACCGTGTCATGACTTCGCTCTCCTGTGGGTAGGGTTCAGGACGGGCGGGGGGTCGGCTCGCCGCGCCGATCGCCGAAAGCTCCATACATACCACGATCGACACCGCAATGCCACGCCGTTTGGCAGAATTGCCAACGAGGGGCTTCCGTCGATCGGCCCGAGCCCTCGCCCGCCCCCGACAAACGGGCGATTCCGACAAGCGGGAGAAGGTCGACGGCACCGTCCGCTCGCAAGTGGGCGGGTCCGCGCCCCTCTTTTCAACTTCCGCGCCGGTGTGTAGAACAACACGCGGATCGTAAGACCGGAGAATTCCCCCGAAGCGAGCCGAATCGGATCAACCAAAAGGAGGGCACAATGACTCATCGACGGCAAGTGTACGTTTGCCTGAAGTGTGGGAACATGGTCGAGGTGCTGCGGGCGGGAGCGGGGACGTTGACCTGCTGCAACCAGGCGATGTCCCTGGCCGAGGAGAACACGACCGATGCCGCCCAGGAAAAGCACGTTCCCGTCGTCGAGCGCGGCCAGGGGCAGGTGGGGGTCAAGGTCGGCAGCGTGGCCCATCCCATGGCCGACGACCACTACATCGAGTGGGTCGAGATGATCCGGGGCGACCGCATGGTGCGGGAGTTCCTCAAGCCCGGCACCGCTCCCGAGGCCGCGTTCGACTGCCCCGGAGGCGAGGTGGTTGCCCGGGCCTACTGCAACCTGCACGGGCTCTGGAAGGCGGAAGGATAACAAGGCTCTCCATCGCGGCGGCGATCGATGTCCAACCAAGCAACCGGTTCCCAGCTCAACGCGATCGTGACCCAGCGCGTGGAGGTCGCCCCGGGATTGATCATCCTGCGGGTGGCCCCCGACGGCTGGGAGCTACCCGACTTCACGCCGGGCCAGTACGGGGTGCTGGCCTTGCCCGGCGCGGCCCCGCGCTGCCCCGACTCCGATCCCGAGGAGGACGAGGTCAAGCCCGACAAGCTCATCAAGCGGGCCTACTCGATTGCCTCGTCGTCGGTCGCCAAGGAGTATCTCGAATTCTACGTGGCCTTGGTCCGGTCGGGAGCCCTGACGCCGCGCCTGTGGATCCTTCAACCGGGCGACCGCGTTTGGCTGGGCCGCAAGATCACGGGCATGTTCACCCTCGATACGGCCCCGCCCGACAGCCACCTGATCCTCTTCGCGACCGGGACGGGCATCGCCCCCTACGTGAGCATGGTTCGCACGTTTCTTGCCGAGCAGACCGAACGGCGATTCGCCGTGGTGCACGGCGCCCGGCATTCGTGGGACCTGGGCTACCAAGGCGAGATGATCGCCCTGGAGCGGATCCACCCGCACTTCGCCTACGTTCCCATCATCAGCCGCCCGAAGCAGGAGCCGACGCCCTGGGACGGGCGAATCGGCTACTGCCAGGACGTGTGGACCAGCCGCGTCATCGACGATCTTTGGGGCTTTGCGCCCACGCCGGAGAACACGCACCTGTTTCTGTGCGGCAACCCGGCGATGATTGAGGACATGCTCCAACGGGTGGCGCAAAGCGGGTTCCGGGAGCACACCCGCAAATCGCCCGGGCAGGTGCACCTGGAAAAGTACTGGTAGCGGCCGGCCCCGTCGCGGTCGAATCTCAGTCGCGGGAGGGCCCTTCCCGACCCGGAGGCCGCGGGCTTCCGCGGGCGCCGGGCGCGGGTCCCCTGCCGTTGGGCGCGGGGGCCGGGCCGCTGGGCCCCATCCCTCTTCCCGGGCCGCTTCCGCGTTGCGGTCCGTGACGTCCCCATGCCGGCACGAGATCGGGGGGCGGGTCGGGCGACTTCGACACGAAGTATCGCCACGCAAGATTCCTCAGCATCTGCTCCCGGCTCATCGGGATGCCGTACATCCGCTGGGGATCGTCGACGGAGAGGTCCTCCTTGAAGAACGCTTCGAGTTTCTCTTCGCCGACGACCGCCGCCAGGTCGACCCCTCGCCGCGAGAACATCAGGTGGCCACGAATCCAGGCCGAAACGAGGCGGCGCTGTTCGTCGGGCGGACGTTTGCCCACGTCCTCGCGAGACGCCGCCGAGAGCATGCCTCGCAGGTTCGCGAGCTCCTCGTCGTCGAATGGGGGTAAGGCCTTGGGGTTCTCAAGCTGCCATCGCACCCAGATTTCGAAGAACACCTCGCGCCGTCGCCCCGCATCGCCTTCCGAAGCCTTCCACTCTTTGCGCAAGCGCCGTTGCTCCTCGGGCGCCAACGCGTCGAGCATGCCGGGCGCCCCCCGATCGACGTATTCGTCGATCCACGCCAGCACCGATTGCGCGTCCGTCTCCGCGGGCGACGAGGCCGACGAACGCCTTCCCCACGGAAGCGTCCCCCGCCGTCCCCCCGCCGGTGGACCAAACGAGGGGCGATCGTGCGTGTGCTTCTTGATCTGCTCGATCCGCTTGTCGATCGGCAAGTGGCCGAGTTCGGCCCGATCGGAGAACGACAGCGACCCCAGCCATTCGTTGTAGCGACCCATCACGTTCACCAGCGACGCCGAACGTTCGTCGCTTTGCACCCGGGCCGCCAACTCGCGGAGCCGTTGCTGCTCGCCATCGGGCAGGGAGGAAAACTGTCCCAGGGCGCGATGCAGCTCGGCCTTGGCCGCCGGGTCGAGACCGGCGACCTGGCGGCGCTGCTGCTCGGGCGGGGCGGTGAGGTCGATCGATCGGACGGCCATCGCGTGGGCCGGGGGCGAAGCGCGCTGGCCGCCCCGCTCGGGGCCGCCGCGGCCCGTCGACCCGCGCAGACGATCCGAATCGAACAGCTCGCTTTCGTTGGCCAGCAGCGACTCGAGGAACCGGAAGTCGTCGATTTGCCGATACGCGTCGAGATGCACGAGGACGGGCAGATCGGCGAGCAACCGGTCGTTCGGATTGGGCCAGAACAGGGCCACCGACAGAAAGCCCGCCAGGCCGAACACCACCGCGGTCGCCGTGGCGATCCGCCATTGGCGCCGCCTTCGCTTGGGGGTTTCGGCCCGATCTCGCTCGACGTCCTCGGCGGCCGCCACGGCGACCATCTCGAGCGTGCTCTGGGCAAACACCTCGTCGACGTCGGCCCGGCCGAGACTGTCCAGGAGATCCCAGGTGCCCTCGAAGCGTTCGAGCGTCTCGCGCACCTTGGGGTCGGTGGCCAGAAGCTGCTCGATGCGGCGGCTGGTCTCGTCGTCCAGCTCGCCATCGAGGTAGGCCACCAGTTGTTCCTCGAGGGAGGGCCCGCCGGCGGTCGGATCGCTTTGGGGAGGGTCGTGCAACATGTCTGATTCGACTACGAGTCTTGGGAGACCGGTCGCTCGCCACGTTCCAAGTAGGGCTCCAATACCTCGCGGAGGCTGACCCGCGCACGGCTCAACAACGACTTGACGGCTTGGATCGTCAGCCCCATGACTTCGCCGATCTCGGCGTAGCTCATCCCTTCAAACTTGTTCAGCAGGACGGCGTATCGCTGCCGCTCGTTGAGGCCGTCCAACGCCATGCGCACGATGTCTCGCATCTCGGCTTGATCGATCTGCCGGGCCGGGATCATCCCGCTGCCGGCCTGCGCCATTCCTTCCAAGGGCCTGGCTCCCATCAGGCTGCTTTCGCGGGCCTCGACGTTCACCTCCCGGTTTCGCGATCGGCTGCGCAGCGCGTTGGCGGCCACGTTGTGGGCGATCGTGAACAGCCAGGTCGAAAACTTCGCGCCCGGCACGTAGGTCTTCCGCGCTTTGTACACCCGCAGAAACACGTCCTGCGTCAGATCCTCGGCCTGGTCGCGGTTGTGAACCAAGTGCCCCAGGATCGTGATCAGACGTCCCTGGTAGCGCAACACCAACTCTTCAAACGCCTCGGCGTTATCGTCACGAGCTTCGAGCATCAGCCGAACGTCGGGGTCCCGAAGGGCGTATCTTCGGGCGGACGATTCACTGACCACAGGCGTTGCTCCCGCGGATCCCTGAACGCCCGTCGAGCGAGCTCGACGTTCTCGACGGGCTGCCGAACTGGCGAGTGGTCCCGGACAATCCGAGCCTCTTCTCCCCCTAGTCTAAGCCAAGCGGAAGTCCGCGACTAGCCACGCCTTGGGGCCCGGTCGCTCTGAAGAATGAAACCCCGCCGCCCTCGGCGGGTTTCTCCGGCGCCCGACCCTCCCGGCAATTCGAACGGGGGGGACCGGAGGCTCGCCGGCCCCGCTACCGCTGGACGCGTCCCGACGCCTGGCCGCGCGCCAGGGCCTCGATTTCCTCGACCGAAACGTAGTTCCAGTCGCCGTGCACCGAGTGCTTCAGACAGCTTGCCGCCACGGCAAAGCGCAGCGCGTCGGGCGGCGCGGCATGCTTCGACGAATCGAGCGCGTAGATCAGGCCCGCCGCGAACGAGTCGCCCCCCCCCACCCGGTCGACGATGTTGCGGATCTCGTAAGGACGGTATACCCCTTGGGAATCGACCGGCGCGAAGTGCGCCTGGCCGGCCTTCGCGTCGTAAAGCATGGCGCCCCAATTGTTGTGGCTGGCCGAGATGCTCTCGCGCAACGTGATCGCCACCAGCGATACGTTCGCGAAACGCTCGTGAATCTGCCGGGCGACCTGCTCGTACGCCGACGCGTTGATCTTGCCCTGCTCGACCGAGGTGCCTTCGGCGCCGATGCCCAACACTTTCTCGGCGTCTTCCTCGTTGCCGATCACCAGGTCGACCATGGGCAGGATCTCCGACATGCACCGCCGGGCCAGGGCTTGGGGCTCAATCGCCGGGTCCCAGCGCCAGAGCTTCTTGCGAAAGTTGAGATCGCACGAGATGATCGCCCCCTTCTCGGAGGCCAGTCGGACCAGCCCGAGGGTCGCGCGAAAGGCGTTCTTGCTCAGCGAGGGCGTGATGCCCGTTACGTGAACGCGGCTGACGCCCGCCAGGGCCCTCTCGAAATCGTACTCGTCGGGCCCCGCGAGGCTGACCGCGCTTTGCTGCCGGTCGTAGACGACCTTCGAGCCCCGCTGGTTCGCTCCCGTCTCGACGAAGTAGATTCCCAGCCGGCCCTCGCGGCGGAGGATCGCGCCCGTGTCGATGCCCAGCCCCCGCATCGCCACGACCAGGCTGTCGGCAATCTCATGCGCCGGTAGCGCGGTCAGGTACCGCGTGGGCCGCCCCAACAGCGCCAGCGATGCGCAGACGTTCGCTTCGCCGCCTCCGAAAGTGACGACCAGCGAGCCGGGCAACGTCTGCCGGAACCGCATGACCCCGGCCGGCGCCATCCGCAACATCACCTCACCGAATCCCAGCAACATGGGGGGCTCCTCACAATCTCTCGACGAAAAAAAACCGCGCTCACGCCCGGTGCCTCACGATCGCCGACCAGTCTAGCACGCAGGCGCCGATGCGACCACGGGGGCTCCGGTTGGCCCCTTGCGAACCCCAGCGCGAGCCATCGGCCCCGTCCGAGGCGTCGATCACGCGAAAAACAGGCGCTCGGCCGTTTTGCGCAACAGCCACGCGCGGTCGCTTGGCGTGAGAAAGTCGAGCCGCTCGGCGACGAGCGCCACCGAGTCGCGATAGGTGTGACCGTTCATTACCTGAAAGGGGCTGTCGCTGCCCCACAGCAGCCGCTCGGGCCCAAAGGCGTCCAGCACGCGGCGGACCATGGGTCCCAGATCGAGATAGGGGGCCCGCTTCCGCCCCAAGGCGTAGAAGGCCGACACCTTGACGTGCGTGCGCCGATGCCGCGCCAGGCGGCAGAGGGCGTCGAGGTCGGCCGGGCGGATCTGGCCGTCGATGCCGATCCGGGCGAAATGATCGACGACCACCGGCGTGTCGGGAAAACGCCCGCACATCCGGTCGACGGCGGGAAGATACTCGGCGTCGATCAGCGCGCACATCGACAGCCCCTCGTCGGCTCCACACTTCCACATGGCGGCCGCGGCCTCGTCGTCGAGCCAACGATCGGGCGGCACCTTGCCCGGCCGGATGCGGAATCCCCGCACGCCCTCGGCGGCCAGCTCCCGCATCCGCCGCGCCGGCGACGCCTCGGGATCGATCACCGCCACGCCGGAGAACGTGCCGAGATGTTTTCGCATCATGGCGAGCATGTAGGAATTATCGAAGACGTAATAGCTCATCTGGATCAGCACGATGCGGCTTACCCCGCAAGGCCGGGCGTGGCCGAACAGTTCGTCGGGCGTGAAGCTCGGCAGGGCCATGCGCTCGGCGTCGTAGCCCGGGCCCAAGGGATACCGCGAAAGGTCGGGCGTCCAGACGTGCACGTGGGCGTCGACGTAGCCCGGCGAAACGTCATCGCCGGCGAACGCTTCGGCCCGAAACGGCCGCGCGGCCATCGCCAAGGCCGCGCCGGCCCCGGCCCGCAGGAAGTCGCGTCGCGACGACGCGGCGTGCACCGGCGGATTGTCCATTTCACGGCTCCTCGACAAGCGATCGGTGGCGGACGAGCTTCATTCTGACCCGGCCTGCCGCCAATGCAAGACCCTCGCGTCGATCAGGCCAGATCGACGGCGAGTCGGGCAAGCGCCGAGACCCGCAGCAGCGACGCGCACGCCGCCCGGGCCTGCCATCGGGGCGTGCTCAGCTTGGCCTCGAGAGAGCCGGCCAGTCCGCCCACGTGATCGGCCAGGCGCGTCAACCCCAGCGCCTCGGCCGATCGCGCGATCTCGCGCCAACGACTCACCGTGGCCGCATCGACGCTCCGCAATCCACCGACCACCAGCTCGCCCACCGCTTCGAGCAACTGTCGCGGGTAGTCGCCGATCGGATCGGCCGCCCGGTCGACCGAGCCCGGCAGCGCGGCGCTCGTCGACGCGATTTCGGAGGGAGACGACGCGACCCACGGCTGCAGGGCCGTGCGTGCCGGGCCATCGTCGAACACGAGACAGGTGGGATGGATCACCAACTCCGAACCGCGAAGCCGCACCCGGCCCGCGACGAACCGGAGCGAGTCGCCCCGCGCGCCGAGCGCCGCCAGGGTTGCTTCGGCGCCCTCCTTGCCCCGGGCCGAATAGGGATGCCACAGCATGGCCCGGTTCCTCGACCCGTCGCCCAGCGCGGCCTCGACCGCCTGGTCGACCGCATCGAATCCGGCCGACTCGACCGCGGCAACGGGGCACACGTGAAAGTCCTCGGTCAAACGTCTTGCGCGCAGCGACGCGGGCGGGGCCGAGGCCAGCCGGGCCCGGACCTCGCCAAAATCCTCGGCCAGCACGGGGGCGCGGAGCTTCTCCCAGGCGAAGTTCTGCGGATGCACGACCGCCCGGGCCCGGCCGGGCAAAAACCGCCGGTTGGCCGCCCGCCTGCCGCCCTGGATCAACAATTGCCCCGCCCCCAACGCGGCAAGCGACGTGCCCTTGACCAGATGGGTCTGGCCCAATCGCCCGAACGGCCGGGGCTCGGCGTCGGCTTCCAGATCGGCGAACTCGCGGCCCACCACGACGACCGTGCCCGTGTCGGCATCCTGCAGGTAGGCGTTCACCTCGACCGCCCGGCGAAGCACGCGCACGCCGCACCCCAGGCCGATCATCCGCGATTGCCCCATGGCGGTCAGCCGGTCGTGCCGGTTGCCGCGGATGAGCAGTTGCGGCACCGCGTCGGTGTTGCTCCGCACCGCGTCGCAGCGGATCAGCAATTCGCCCAGCAGCTCGGCCACGCGAAACGGCGCGAATCGGGCGTCGTGCTTCGCGTAACGCTCGTGCGACTGGGCCAACTCGGCCAGCAGGTCGGCGATCCAGATGAGCCCGCCGTCGCGGGCGCGCGATTCGAGCCGCCGCAGTGGATCGCGCCCCACGGCCGGCGTGCCCGAAAACCCCTCTTCGCCGAGCCGTTGCAGGGTCTTCTCGACGTCATCCAGCAGCGGCGCCGGAATCGGCAGCGGCTCGGTATGGGTCGAGATCATCCCGGCGGCCCGCTCGGGCGCGAGCCGCCGGAAGGCCCATACCGCCATGGCCACGTGGCGGCAGGGCGCCGGCTCCTCGCAATCGCAATGGGTGTAGCGCGGGTCGCCGGACACGAGGAACCGCACCGTTGCCCCTTCCTCGTCGAAATGGGCCGTCGGCTTGGCGCTTCGCACCAGCTCGACCAGCATCCCTTGCTCGAAACGCTTCCTCGCTTTCGCAAGGGCCTGCTTGCGATAGGCCGCGGCCAGGCGCTCGTCGTCGATCGCCCCGGGATCCCAGGGCCCTTGCGCGACGGCCGGCGCGGCCTCGGTCGCGACCGCGCGGCGGTAGGCCAGCACCGTGCGGACCAGGTGGCGGCAGAACGTCGTGGCCCGACACGTGCACCGCGCCTCGGCCGGCGACGCCCCGGCGGCGATGCGGCACTCCACCCCGTCCGACCATCGGGCCGACACGTTGCCGCCGGTCTCTTCGAGCTCGACGGTCGGCGTGCCCTCGTCGAGCTCGCGCTGGGCCCGCTTCACGTTGCCCCGGTTCGACAGGGCGGCCAGATCGTCGTCGGTCAGGGCCAGGAGATCGTCGCGGGCCATCACCTCACCTTTTGGGCCACCCACTCGGCCAGCTCGCCCGGCGTCATCGCGGCGACGTGCGCGCCCAACGCGACCATGCGCTCGGCCACGTCGCGGTCGTAGTTGGGCTCGGCCCGCTCGTCGAGGGCCGCCAGCCCGAGAAACGTCACGCCGCTTTCGATCAGTTGCTTCGTGACCGACAGCAGCCGCCCCAGCGGCCCGCCCTCGTAGAAGTCGGTAATCAGCACGACGATCGTGCGCCGCGGATTGTCGACCAGTCCGGCCGCGTACGACAAGGCGTGCCCGATGTCGGTGCCTCCGCCGAGCTGCACCTTCATGATCGTCTCGACCGGGTCGGCGCAGTCGGCCGACGCGTCGACCACCTCGGTGTCGAACAGCACCAGGTGCGTGCGCAGGGCCCGGATGCCGACGAAGATGGCCGCCGTCACCGCCGAGTAGATCACGCTCTCGGCCATGCTGCCCGACTCGTCGACCAGGATGACGACCCGCCACCGGTCGGCCTGGCGCCGCACGCGCGAAAAGAAGTAGGGCTTCTTGATCAAAATCCGCTTCGCGGCCGGATCGTACTGCCCCAGGTTGCGGCGGACCGTGCTTTGCGCGTCGAAGTTCTTCGCCACCTTCATGAACGAGCGCCGGCGCCGGTCGACCGCGCCGAGAAACACGTTGTGCACCCGCCGGGCGAGACGCTCCATCAACTGGTCGACCACCTTGCGCACCAGCGTTCGAGCCGTGGCCAGCACCCGCCGGTTCATCAGGTGCTTCGTGTGGAGCACCGCCTTCAGCAGCGACATGTTCGGCTGCGCCCGCTCGAGCACCTCGGCGTTGGTGACCATCTCGTCGAGCCGGTACCGCTCGAGGGCGTCGCGCTCGATCCGCTCGATCGTCTTCTTGGGAAAGAGCGCGTGGACGGCGTTGATCCAGTCGGGCACGGTCAATTGCGAGGGGCCCATGCCGCCGCGCTTCTCCGCCCGGCGCACGTTCCGTCCCTTCTCGTACTCGCGGTCGTACAGGAAGCCGAGTGCCCGGTCGCATTCGTCCCAGGGACCTTCGAGCGAGCATCCCAGGGCTCCCTCGGCTCCTTCGCCCAAGATCAGCCGCCAGCGGATGGGTCGCGATGCCTCGCTCATGGGTCGGCCCCCCGGATTCCGAATCGGCGCGCCGCGGCAAACAGGCGGCTCTCGAAGGCGATCGCCCGGGCGGCCGTGGTGGCGTCGACCTCCAGGCGAATTTCCCGCTGGTTGCCGCCCAGCCCCAGCGCCTGCATCAAGGTCGTGGCCAGGTGATGCTTCTCGCGGGGCGTGAAGTACGTGAACGCCAGGCGCATCGAAGGCAATGCCTCGAGATATTCCTGGTCGTCGTATCCCACGACCAACTCGTCGACGGCCAGCAGCAGCGACGCCTCGCGCTGCACGACCTCGCGGGCGAGGCAGAACAGGCCCGACAGAAAATCGCCCAGCCTGGCGGGATCGCCGAACAACCGCATGTCGGCCAGGGCCCGCTCGGCGTCGGCCTCGCCCAGGTTCCACAGGGCCCCCACGGCCGCCCCGCGCACCGCGGCGAGTTGCCCCGGGTCGCCCTCGACCCGGCCGAGCACCTCGACCATCGCTTGCCGGTCGAGCCCCAGCGGCTCGTCGCACTGCCTGAACGTCTCGAAGAGCGTCTTTATCCCGTCCAGCAGGCGCGCGTCCTGGCCGCCCACCTGGCCCAGGCTCTCCAACAGCCACAGGGCCCGCTCGAACGCCTCGGCCAGCAGCGAGCCCACGTCGCTCCGCCCGCTCGTCTCCAGCACCTCGTCGTATCGGTATAGATACAAGAGATGCCCCAACGCGCCCGCCGTGGTGACGAAGTTGCCGTCCTCGCCGATGACCTCGACCAGGCGCGCGTGCAGCTCGGGGGCGAGCGAGCCGATGCCCGCCAGCGAGGCTTCGAGCATCCGTTCGGCCGCCTTCTCGGCGTCGCGCTCGATCGCCTCGCACCGCTCGACGAGCCGGGCCGTGGCCGCCTCGATCAGCGTGGGGCCGTACCGCGACGCCTCGACGCACCCGGCGTCGTGCTCCGGGGTCCAGCGCACCTCCCACGTTTCGACGATCGCGGCCAGATCGTCGCGCGCCACCAGGTCGGTGCCGCCCGTGCGGCGGAAGCCCGGGATCTCCAGGATCCTCAGCCGGTGCAGCGTCTGGCTGCGGACCCGCGCCGCCGGATCGGTCAGGTCGAGCTCGTAGACGGCGGTCTGCATCGTGGGCTTCAGACCGTGCTCGTCGAGCACCCGCTCCAGGTCGCCGACCAGCGGCGGGGCGGGCGTGCCCTCGGCCAATCGCCCCCGCTTGCCGCCGCGGAACACCTCGTGCACGGCTTCGAGAAACGGGTGGCCGCAGCCGTACTGCAGCTCTTCCTTGACCAACGCCCCGGTCACGGCGTCGATCAGGTCGCCGCGCCACACCTCGTCGTGCCCGCGAAGCGAGGCCAAGGCCCGGGCGCCGGCCCGCACCGCGATCAAGTCGGCCGTGCTCACGCGCTGGCCCCGCTTGCGCAGGGCCTCGGTCACGCTCGCCAGCAGCCGGTCGACGCCGAGGGGGCCCCCGGCGCGGCGGTCGTGCCACACGCGGTCGTAGAAGCCCGGGTTGGGCATGCCCGCGTCGTATCCCTTCAGACCGTCCAACCGCTCGTAGGCGTAGGGCGTCAACGCGATGCCCCGCTCTTCGTCGTCGGCCGGCGGCGCCGGATGCCACGCGGCCGGCTCGTCGACGCCCACGAACGGCTCGCCCGCCAGCCGGGCGTACAGGGCGTGGCTGTGATAGCCGCCGGTTACCACGATCACCGGGCCCGCGTGCTCGTCGACGGCCCGGCGCACCATGCCGGCCATGAACGCCTCGCGGCGCCGGTCGGTCGCGTCGACCACCTCGTCCAATATCCGCACGTGCCGGCAGAAATCGTGGGTCCGCCGCAGATACTCGGCGACCGTGAGCTTGCCGTCGAGCTCGATCAGCGTATCCCACAGGGCGTCGAAATCCTCCAGGCCCAGCTTGCGGCAGAGCCGGTCGATGTACGGCCCGCGCCCCAGTTGCGCGTCGGCGTAGCGGTGCGAGGGCGTCGCGTCGCCGGCCACGTCGGCCCAGGGCAGATCGATGAACCGCACCGCCGCCCCCACCCGGTCGGCCGCGCCGATCGCCTGCCACTCGGGCGAATACACGCACAGCGGATAAAACGCCCCGCGCCGCCGGCCGTCGGCCAGGCGGACGTAGCTGTAGATCGCGATCGGCGGCTCGTGCCCCAGGCGCAGCTCGTCGAGCCGGTCGTTGAAATCCGAAGGACCCTCGATCAGCACGGCCGCCGGACGCCTCGTCTCGATCAGCTCGACCACCAGGCGCGCACCGGCCGGGCTGTGGTGCCGCACGGGAAAGAACACCACGCGGGCCCGCGGGTCGTTCGGCTCGGCCGCTGTCACTCGAGGTGGTTCCTTGCTTCGTAATAGTCGACCCACGCCGGGCCCTTGCGACCCTTGACCACGTGGTGGAAGTAATGGCGCACCTTCTTCACGTCGTCGGGCGAATCCTTGAGCACCGAGCCCACCAGGTGCTGCACGAGATGGTCGGGCCGCACCTGCCCCTGGCCGTAATAGTACGCGTGGATGCCCGCCGCGTAGCCCGTCGACACCGCCTCGGCCGTGCTCATGCACGTCGACAACGGCTCCAGGGCCTTGCCCGACCGCGTCTTGCCGCTGCGCAGCTCGTGGAAGGTCGTGACCAGCAGCTCGGTCACGTCGGGCGAAAGCGCCAGCGGAATGCCCGCCCGATCGAGCAGGCGCGCCGTCTCGCGCTCGACCAGGCGCATCTCCTCGGTCACGTCGGCGATGGGATGCACCGTCTCGAAGTTGAACCGCCGCTTCAAGGCCGCGCTCATCTCGTTCACCCCGCGGTCGCGCGTGTTCGCCGTGGCGACCACGTTGAAGCCGTTTCGGGCGTAAAGCGTGCCCGCCTCGCCCTCGAGCTCGGGAATGCTCATCACCCGGTCGCTGAGCACCGACAGCAGCGTATCCTGGACCTCCAGCGGGCAGCGCGTGATCTCCTCGAAGCGCACGATCTTGCCCCGCTTCATGCCGTGATACAACGGGGCGGGCACGAGCGACCGCTCGCTGGGGCCCTCGCTCACCAGCAGGGCGTAGTTCCACGAATACTTGATGTTGTCGTCCGTGGTGCCGGCGCTGCCCTGGATCGTCAGCGTCGAGTCGCCGCTGACCGCCGCCGCCAACAGCTCGCTCAGATAACTCTTCGCCGTGCCCGGCTCGCCGATGAGCATCAACCCCCGGTTCGTGGCCAAAGCCACGATGCACCGCTCGACAAACGACCGCCGGCCCACGAACTTC
>Ga0334892_1001607_pt1 | contig 18640 bp, 12 predicted proteins | sample GraSluR3_MG_4_FD_207213 | JGI IMG/M metagenome (GOLD analysis project Ga0334892, IMG submission 207213) | Sludge microbial communities from methane-producing bioreactor in Wageningen University, Netherlands - Granular Sludge_15_04-R3 | ecosystem: Engineered > Bioreactor > Anaerobic >...
ATGTGAATAATGTGATCAATGTGCAGAAGATCGCATTAATGAAATAATTTTCAATCGTTGTTGGGGCGTATTGCAATACGCCCCAACAACGGACCCGGGATCTCCCTGTCCATTCTCGTTCGGAATTTTATCGATCGCTGACAATTTTATACGTTTTGATTATAAAAATAACAGAAATTCCATAAAAACATTGAAAATCATTCATAATATTTTGGCAAATGCCGATATAATCTCTATTTTATATACTATTAAAAAACCGAGGAGACATGCAGAAGATCGTTTTAAAATTCGGGGGCAGTTCTTTAGCGGATGCGGATTGTATCGGTCGGGCTCTGGATATCATCGGGTCGTATATCCGTGATGGCAGGCAAGTCCTGACGGTGGTATCGGCCATGGCTGACACCACCAATACCCTTATCCGGATCGCCGATAAGGCAGTCAAAGGTGATAGAAGTTATGAAAACCTGCTTCACGATCTTTTAAAAAAACACGAAGATATCGTTCATACATTGGTCAACCCCGATCATCGTCCCGAAACCCTGAACGGTCTCAATAATATCTTTCATGAATTATCCGCCACTTTGCAGGGATTCGGTCTGCTGCGCGAAAAAACCCCGGCGGGTCATGACCTTGTGCTTAGTTGCGGCGAACGTAGCAGCGCCCTCCTGATCTCCGCCGCACTTAGATCACGAGGCATTGCGAACGCATACTGCGATGCCAGGAATATCATTGTCACCGATAATCGCTTCGGTTCCGCGCGGGTCCTCTTTGATGAAAGCGATAAGCGAATACGTGATCATTTTATGAACAGCGATCAGCCGCAGATCATAACGGGTTTCATTGCTTCAAATAAAAAAGGGGAAACGACCACCCTGGGACGCAGCGGTTCGGACTATACCGCTTCCATCATTGCCGCTGCTTTAGATGTTAAAGATATTGTGATCTGGACCGATGTGGATGGCGTGATGACCGCGGATCCGCGCATAACTTCCGATGCTTTTCCGATCCCGAACATCAGTTACGAAGACGCGATGGAATTATCCCATTTTGGCGCCAAAGTGATCTTTCCGCCGACCATGATACCGGCAATGCAAAAGAATATTCCCATTCACATCAGGAACACTTTTCATCCCGAACGTCCGGGTACCACCATTTCTCCTCAAAGTGTGAAGGAGGATTATTTTGCAACAGGCATTGCATCCATTGATCATGTGGCGCTGATCCGTGTTCAGGGCAGCGGCATGATCGGTGTGCGGGGCATATCCGCACGCCTGTTCGATTGTCTTGCCCGGCACGAGATCAATATCATTCTTATCACGCAGGCTTCTTCCGAACACAGTATCTGTTTTGCCATTAACGCGGATAAGGCGGATATTGCACGCGAAAGTCTGGAAGAAACCTTTCAGCTTGAAATGAAAGCCGGTATGATCGACGCCATCGTGCCCGAAAAAGAAACGGCGATCATCGCGGTGGTGGGTGACAGGATGCAGCACAGGCCCGGGATCGCGGCGAAGATATTCGGTGCTTTGGGACAAAAAGAGATCAACGTTAAAGCCATTTCACAAGGTTCGTCCGAGCGCAATATTTCCATTGTCATTGACCGTCAAGACGAACATGCCGCGATCAACGCACTGCATCGCGCGCTATTCCCTATCAAGGAAAAGACGGCAGTATATCTGATCGGTACGGGCTTGGTCGCCACAGCGCTTGCGGCACTGCTGAAAGACAGTGATCTGCAGCTGAATGCCGTCACGAACAGCAGAAAAATGCTTTATCGTTCAGCAGGAATAGACCCCGCCGGGATATCGGAGATGCTAGAAAAACAAGGCGAAAAGGCGGATCTTGAAAAATTCCTGAAAAAACTCAAACTGGATCCCACACCGCGGAAAATTTGCGTCGATTGTACCGCGAGCGCGGATATATCGGCACGCTATCATGACATCCTCGCCATGGGCGCATCGCTGGTCACCCCCAATAAGATCGCGAATACGGCACCTTTGGATTACTATAAGACCTTGCGCGAAATGTCCAGAAAGGGACTTGTGCAATATAAATACGAAGCAACGGTCGGAGCCGGACTGCCGGTGATCTCCACCTTGCGCAGTATGCTGGAGACCGGTGATACCGTGCGGCGTATCGAAGCCATCCTGTCGGGAACACTGAGCTATATATTCAATACATTCTCCGCGGAAATACCCTTCAGTCAGGTTGTAAAGACCGCCATGGAGAACGGATATACCGAACCGGATTTCCGTGAGGACCTGCAGGGAATGGATGTCGCCCGCAAGGCCCTGATCCTGGCCAGGGAGATCGGTTATCCGCTTGAGATGAAGGACTCCGTGCCCCAACCCCTTATTTCGGAAGCTTGCCGTCAGGCAGAGAGTGTGGGAAAAGCCGTTACTGAGCTGGAAAAAGAAGACGGAACATGGCACGCACGCATGAGCGCTCTGGGAAAGCAGGGGAAGGTACTGCGTTATATTGCCGATATTCAGGATGGAAAGATCGCCATCTCCGTTAAGGAGATCGACAGTACGCACCCCTTCTATCATTTATCGGGTCCGGACAATATCGTAGCGATCTATTCGGACCGTTATCCCATCAATCCGCTGGTCATCAAAGGAGCAGGTGCCGGTGCGGTCGTGACCGCCGGCGGCATCATGTCGGATATCCTTGCGATCACAGGGAATGTATAAGCATAATAATAACAATAGTATAGATTAATAAGGAACAGGATATGACATACAATGAAAAAAGAATACCGGTCGGTATTTTGGGTGCGACCGGAAGTGTCGGTCAAAAATTCATCGAATTGCTGCAGGATCATCCCTGGTTTGTGATCACTGCTCTGGCCGCATCTGAGCGTTCCGCGGGCAAATTATATAAACATGCCGCGAACTGGTTCCAGAAAGCACCTTTGCCATCGCGTATTGCGAATATGCAGGTTTCGGAATGTACGCCCGATCTGCCCTGCCGTATCGTATTCAGCGGACTTGATGCAGCGGTGGCCGGTCCCATTGAAGAGGCTTTTGCCGAAGCGGGTTACATTGTGATATCAAACTCAAAGAACCATCGTATGCGCGACGATGTGCCGCTTCTGATCGCGGAGGTCAATCCCGAACATCTGGAACTGGTCAAGAAACAAAGTCATAAGGGAATGATCGTAACCAATCCCAACTGTTCGACGATCGGGTTGACCATGGCACTAAAACCTTTACATGATATTTTCGGTGTGGAAAAAGTATCCGTTGTCACCATGCAGGCTTTGTCGGGTGCGGGATACCCGGGTGTATCCAGTCTGGATATCCTCGATAATGTCATTCCCTATATTTCCGGTGAAGAAGAGAAAATGCAGATCGAAACCTTGAAAATATTCGGAAAACTTAATGATAATAAAGTCGATTTCGCCAATATGGTCGTCAGCGCCCAGTGCAACCGGGTCGCAGTGGTGGACGGACACACGGAATCTGTCAGTGTAAAACTCAAAACGCGTGCCGCAAAAGAAGATATTATTGCCGCGTGGCGGAATTATGCCGGTGTGCCTCAGGAACTGGAATTGCCATCAGCGCCGAATCCCGTTTTCCGTTATTTCGATGATCCCCGTTATCCGCAGCCGCGTCTGCACCGGGATGAAGGAAAAGGAATGGCGGTCAGTATCGGTCGTTTACGCGATTGTGCCGTACTGGACCACAAGTTCACCGTACTTTCGCACAATACCATTCGCGGGGCGGCGGGATGTGCCATTCTGAATGCCGAACTGCTGGTTAAAAAAGGATATCTTGATGCCGAATGAAATATGTGCGTTTGCTCCGGCAAGCATCGGGAACGTATCCGTAGGATTTGACTGCCTCGGACTGGCCTTATCATCTCCGGGTGATACGGTTTGCCTCAAAAAAGGAAATGTACCCGGTGTGCATATTTCGGATATTGAAGGTGACAATGGGAAATTACCCCTGAAAGCCGACGAAAATGTCGCGGGTGTGGTTGTTTTGCACATGTTAAAAGCGCTCGGGCGCGATGACGCGCTCGAACTGCGATTAAAAAAGGGACTGCCGCTGAAAAGCGGACTGGGTTCCAGTGCAGCGAGCGCCGTTGCGGCGGCGGTTGCCGCAAATGCATTTTTTGGGGATCCGTTCACAAGAAAAGAACTTCTGCCCTTTGCCATGGAAGGGGAGCGGCTGGCATGCGGCGCGCCCCACGTGGACAACGTGGCGCCGGCACTGCTGGGCGGTATAACCCTTATCCGCAGTTATGAACCCCTTGATATTATATCTATATCTTATCCCGAAAGCCTCTGCTGTGCCGTCGTTCATCCCGATGTGGCGGTCGCCACACGGGATGCGCGCGCCGCATTGCCCGCATCCGTACCCCTGAACATTGCCGTCCGCCAAAGCAGTTACCTGGCAGCCTTTATCGCCGGATTGCAGGAGGGCGATATGGACCTCATTGCGCGTTCCATGATCGATCTGATCGCGGAACCGGCACGAAAGCATCTTATCCCTTACCTTGATGAAGTAAAAGAAGCGGCAATATCGGCCGGTGCGCTGGCCTGTGGCATCTCCGGGTCCGGCCCCAGTATCTTTGCCCTCTGTAACGGAGAAAAGGCCGCTGAAGAAACCGCAAAGGCCATGGGTGCGGTTTATACGGCACATCATGTCCGGAATGAGACCTATGTTTCCGGGATCAATGCAAACGGAGCAAAAGTCTTATAAAGTAAGATTTTGAATAAGGACCGGTAAGGTTCTATAAACAATAAAATTTAATAATAATTATTTATTCGGGCTTGTCCTCTTTTTCACGTTCGTACGGCCAGCGGGTGTTCCCGCCCCAGTTCATCATAAGCATGTAATCTTTTTCTTCCATCTTTTTGATGACCGACTGTGCCCGGCCGCCGGTCTCGCAATAAAAGATCAGGTACTGTGATTTGGGGATCTCATTCAGTCGATTAATGATCTCGGACGAAGGATAATTTTTTGCGCTTGGAATATGTCCCGATCGATACGCACCCGCGGGACGCACATCGATGATCCAGATATCGGGTTCGGGATTTTGCGTCAGTTCCAACAAATTCTCCGGTTGAAGGTATTTTTTCAATCTTTCCGCTTCCGGTGAAGAGATATACCCGGTTGAACAACTCAACATCATAACGATCAATACAAGACTGATAAGCATTCTTGAAAGTATTTTCATCCTGATCTCCTTAAATGATGGTTACTGACGTTCGCTATTGAGGGATACACGTTCATAGGGCCAGAACATGATCCCGCCCCAGTTGAGGATACGGGTATATCCCCGGGCACGAAGCTCTTTAAATATATTTTCCACGCGTGCACCCGTTGCGCAATAAAAAATAAAATACTGATCCGCCGGGAGTTCATCCAGACGCTCCAATAGTTCCGTATCGGGAATATTCTCCGCACCGGGAATGTGCCCCTTCGCATACTCCTCTGCGGAACGTATATCTATAATGCGTATATCCGTTTCGGGTTGCTCCACCAATTCCAGAAGCCGTTCCGGGTCCTGATACGGCGCAAGCCGCGGATCGTTTACGGGTCTGCCGGGAATCGGCGAGCTCGCACAGGATATGAGCAGAATGAGGGCAAAAGACATAGCAATCGTTTTTCGCATGACGGTTCCTTTACGCATAATGCAAACTAAGATCAATTTACGGTCATTTAGGCTAAAATGCAGTTAAAAACATGAAGGTTCATAAAAAGATATTCCATGGAACATCTTGCAGGTTTCTGTTTTCATAATATAATAATGTGTAGTATCTTTTGGCACGAACAAGTTAGAGCAAAGGAAAACATGAAATACTACAGTACGAACCATAAGATCGAACCCGTTGACCTGCGAACAGCCGTTCTTCAGGGCATGCCGGCGGACAAGGGTTTGTTCATGCCGGAAGACATTCCGGCCATGCCGCGCCATTTTTTTGAGAATATCCATCTTCTGCATTTCCGAGATATTGCCACCTCGGCGGCACTGACCCTTCTGGGCGACGATCTGCCTTCCGGCGATATCATCCGCATCGTGGATGAGGCCATTACCTTTGATACTCCGCTGGTCAAGCTGGATGAACGGCGCTACATTCTTGAGCTTTTCCACGGTCCCACGCTGGCCTTCAAGGATGTGGGTGCCCGCTTCATGGCGCGATTGATGGGATATTATATTCAGAGATCCGATAAAAAACTCACCGTACTGGTCGCCACTTCGGGTGATACGGGTTCGGCGGTCGCGAACGGTTTCCACAATGTCGACGGTATCGATGTGGTGCTCCTGTATCCCTCCGGGAAAGTGAGTTCCATACAGGAACATCAACTGACAACAATGGGCGGCAATATTACCGCGTTGGAGATCGAGGGTAGTTTCGACGATTGCCAGTCCCTGGTCAAAGAAGCCTTTACGGACAAACAACTGAATGCGAAAATGATGCTGAGTTCGGCAAATTCCATTAATCTTGCACGTTTGATCCCACAGAGTTTCTACTATTATTATGCGTACGCGCAACTCAAACGTGCCGGGAACGACAGAAAACCGGTCTTTTGCGTCCCCAGCGGAAATCTGGGCAATCTGACCGCCGGACTGATCGCCAAACGGACCGGACTGCCGGCCGCGCGTTTTGTGGCGGCCTGCAACCGTAACGACAGTCTGACCCGCTATCTGAAAGACGGCAAATTCAAACCGCAGTCGACCGTTCATACCATCTCGAACGCGATGGATGTCGGCAACCCCAGTAATTTTGCACGTATCGAGGAACTTTACGGATATGCGCCGGAATTCCTGCGTCAGGACCTGCTCAGCTGGTCCTTCGGCGATGACGAGACCCGGGAAATGATGCGCGACATATATGCGCGATATAATTATGTTGCGGATCCCCACGCTGCGGTGGGATGCTGCGGTATGGAGCGCTATCTTCGCGATATGGATCCCGAAGCGGCTTGTATCGTTTTGGAAACGGCACATCCGGCAAAGTTCATGGATGTGGTCAATTCCGTTCCGGGATTGAGAACGGATATGCCCGAGGTATTGCGGCAAGCAATGGAAAAAGAAAAAAGGTCATTGAAAATGCCCGCATCGTTCAGCACATTCCGATCCTATCTGCTTGAGCGCTGAGCCATCTTTTCACAAAGGACCCTTCCAAAAATATTTTTTAATTCATATCGGAAAAAACGCATTTTTCTTTCATTATTTACTGTAAAAGCTTACATTTTTGGCACTAAGAAGAAAGGAAATTATGAGTAAGACGATCTGTTTACGCAATGGAACGGTTTTTACCGGCATTGCCATGGTTCCGCATACATCGGTCATCATCCGCGACGGTAAGGTCTCGGATGTGGTAAGTAATGAAAAACTTACCAAACTCAACCTGCCGAAAGATACAACGATGATCTATGTGAACGGTGCATATATCGCGCCGGGATTTATCGATACGCACATACACGGTATCCACGGTTACGATACTTCGGACGGGAGCGTTGAATCTATCCTTGAAATGTCCAAAGCGCTGGTCAATTACGGCGTAACGGCATTTTGTCCCACACTCTATCCTCAGGAACACGATAAATTCATACGCTGTATTTCCGCGATCCGGGATGCTATCGGGAAAGAGGAGGGTGCGCGCATCTTTGGCGCAAACCTTGAAGGTCCGTTCATATCACGTGAAAAACATGGTGCACTGAATCCAAAGTATATGATCCCGGTCAATATCAAAAAAATGGAGCAATACACCGAAGCGGCGGGGGGGCATATCGCGATCATGACGGTTGCTCCCGAGTTGAAAGGAATACACGAACTGGCCCTTTATTGCGCCAAAAAAGGCATTGTCATGGCGGCGGGTCATTCCGATGCAACCTATGAAGACATGATGGAGGCCGTACAGGCGGGTATTTTACACTCAACACATTTCTTTAATGCCATGCGCCGTCTTCATCACCGTGATCCCGGTGTGGTGGGGGCGATCATGATCTATCCCAATATCGCCTGCGAGATCATTGCCGACGGTTATCATCTGCATCCCGCGATCGTGAAGCTCCTGGAGCGTGTTAAGCCGGTCCATAAGATCATTCTTATCACGGACGCGCTCAAACCAACCGGACAGACCTCCGGGAAGCTCATGGCCAATAATGAGGAAGTCTATTGCAAAGACGGTCTTTTTGTACGCAAAAAAGACGAGACCATCGCAGGGTCCGCCCTGACGATGATCCGGGGCGTACGCAATCTGGTGGAGGACATGAAAATACCTTTGGATGATGCTTTGCGGATGGCAAGCTGCAATCCTGCCACCGTGATCAGCCGGCAGATCGAGACAGGCTATATTATGCCCGGCCGCGACGCGGACATCGTGGTTTTTGATGAAGATTATAATATCAAGATCACCATGGTCCGCGGAGAGATCAAAAAAATGGCCGAATGAACGAAGAGAATAACAAAAAAGGGCGCTTTTGGTTGCGCCCTTTTTATTTTCATGCAACATATTATTGTTAAAGGGATTTCATTTTTTTAATGAAATCCGGATCCGGTTCGGCTCCGATACCGATCATATCATCCGGGAAACGGATCATGCCGTTCTCTATGATCACCCCGCCGATAATGGGTTCATCAATATGTCCCACATTGGCATCCAGATCAAAATATTTTACCACCGGATGTGCCATGGCAAAATGACAGAAAGCCGTATTGGCGAGTCCGGACTCCGACATGCAGCCGGTCATGCAGGGGATATGGGCTGCCTCGCAGATATTGGCGATCATAATGGCATTTTTTATTCCGCCGGATTTGGATAATTTGATATTGATCATCGGAGCGGCCTGCATGCGGATCACCTCAAGGGCATCCTCGGGTGAGAATACCGATTCATCCGCCATGATGGGAATGGATGTATGTTGAGAAATATAACGCATACCTTCCAGATCATGCCGTCGTACCGGCTGTTCACATATCTCGATATCCAGTTCTTCCATCTGATGCAGACAGCGGACCGCCGTAACGCGATCCCATCCCTGGTTGGCATCAATGCGTATCTTGATATCAGGACCCACCGCTTCACGGATCATCCGCAGACGCAGGACATCCTCCTCGGGATCGATACCAACCTTGGTCTTGATCTTGCGAAAACCTTTTTTAACGATCTTCATGGCATCCTCACCGGCTTTTTCCAGATCACCGATACCCATGGTGAGATCCGTTTCCATTTCCCGTTTCTCCCCGCCAAGGAAAGCGTAAAGCGGAAGTCCGGCATGTTTGGCAGCCAGATCATATAAAGCCATATCAAAAGCACTCTTGATCGTGCTGTTCCGTGGTAAGAAAGCATCCATTTCCCGTACACGGGTAGCGTATTCAAGAGGATCTTTACCTATCAGCATATCCCGGATCTCCAGGGCAGCCGTAAGATTGATCTTTTGTGTTTCTCCAACGATCGCACGGAAGGGACTTGCTTCGCCCCATCCTTCGAGACCGTCTGACGTCCGGATACGTATCAGTACGTTCTGTGCTCCGGAAACGGTCATCGTTGCGATCTTAAAGACATGTTCGCTGCTGACATTAAAAGGGTAGATATCAACATGTGTAATTTTAAGCCGTTTACTCATACAAATCTCCTGAACTTTATTAAAGTTAATAAAAAAAAAGAGGAATGGGCATAAAAACTGTTGAAAAGTTTTCATCTTTTTCTTACTTTAAACACTAATATTAGTTATGTGGCTACTAACAGTAAAAAATTGACCTGAATAAGGGAAGGAAGTACATATGAGAAGATGTGGGTTAAAAATTTTTCTGTGTTTTATATTTTGCTTAATGACGGCGCAGAGCGTATTTGCGACCACTTCCGGCAAGATATCGGGTATCATTCGTGATATGCGAACACAAGAACCGCTGATCGGTGCGAATATCGTGATCCTTTCCGGCGGTAGGGCGACAAACATTGGTGCCGCCACGGATATTAACGGTTATTATGCGATCCTCAATGTTGATCCCGGTGTTTACGAAGCCCGTGTCAGCTATGTGGGTTATGCGCCTGTTCGCATTACGGACATACAGGTTAATATTAATCTCACAACCGAACTGGATGTGGAGCTTGAAGTACAGGCGATCGGTCAGGAAGAAGTGGTCGTGGTTGCACAGCGTTCCTTGCTGCGGGATGATTCATTTGCTTCGACCCATAATGTGACTGCAGAGGAAATGCAGGTCCAGCCGGTCGATAATTTTATGAGTATCGCCCAGAATCAACCCGGTGTTGTCGGTTCGCACTTCCGCGGCGGACGGACCGGCGAAGTTCTGGTCGTGATCGACGGTATGCCGGTACGTGACCCCGCCGCTGCTTATTCCGGCAGTACGGGCGGGTTTACACTCGGACTCCCGACCGAAGCGATCTCCGAAATGGAGGTTTCGCTGGGTGGTCTGAGTGCCGAATTCGGGAATGTGCAATCCGGTGTGATCAACGTTGCTACCGATGCCGGGGGACGCAAACTCACCGGTCGTGCAACTGTCATGACCACGGATTTCGGTTCCGCTATGAACGATTTTCTGATGCCATTGGACAAATTCAAGGAAAAAACCCTGAATCAGTTCCCCGGGACGGCAAACCAGGATTCACTGAGAGAACTGATCATGCCGCGCGAGGACCGCTGGTATACCCTTAAATATCAACACGAGTTGCAGAATGTCCTGCGTCTGAGCCTCAGCGGTCCGGTTATTCCGAACAGCGACCGTATTACCTTCGCGCTCTCCGCGGACAGAACGAACGAAAAACAGGATTATTTCATTAATAATAACTATTGGAGCAATAAGTACTACGGGAAGGTGACCGCCAAACTGACGGACAAAATGAAACTGACCGTCAGCGGAATGTATTCCGAAAGCGAATCGAATGACTTCTATATTTACGCTTCAAAATACGGTCCGCCTGATGAATATTGGGTAAGTGAACGGTTTTATGACCCCAATCCTTCACCCACGGCAAAGACGGATACGGCGATCATTTACCGCTATGTGGAAGACCCCAGTGCGTACCAGGATACCTCCTACCGTATCGGCCGTACGGAATATGTGGTTGTTGCCGGCGATACGATCACCTGGTACGATCAGATCGTTTTCAAGGAGGTCTATACGGACTATCGTATTATGGACCATCTCTGGGATTATGTTCGTCGCGCGTACTCGCTGAATGCCGCTTTTACGCATCAGATCAACTCAAAGACCTATTATGATCTGAAATACCAGAATATGGTATCAAAATATTTCTACGGCGTGCGGGATGTGGAGGACCGGGATAACGACGGGGACACGGAAGAATTCCTGAACTGGGATTATGACGGTCCGGGTCCGCATTATAGAGACCGGGTGAGAGAGGATAACTTATGGTGGATCTCCGGTGACGATCCGGGATACCGGGAACAAATCTCTATTGTCAATAAGGTGAAATTTGACATTGAATCGCAGCTGACGCAAAACCATCAGGTGCGCGGGGGATTTGATTTTACGCACAATAACATGGATGTAACGAACATTGCATGGCAAACCACCATGTTCAACCCGGTAGACACATCTTATTCACGTACATATTTCCGTACCGATATCTGGGCGGAAAATAATATTGATTTCGGGGTCTACATCCAGGATAAAATGGAATTCAAAGGTATGGTGGCGCTGGTGGGTATACGTTACGATTATTTCAATCCCAGCGGTTTCGGCGATCCCGTCATCTATCCCGGAGATTTCAGAGACCCATATGGTCTGGTCGATGAAAACGGACTTCCGATCCTGAAGGACCCGCAAGTGGCAAAGCCAAAACATCAGATCAGTCCGCGTTTCGGTATTTCATTTCCGATCACCGACCGTGACAAGGTCATGTTCACCTACGGACATTATTTCCAGCGTCCGGACAGTTACTATCTTTACCGGAACCTGAGATACGATAATCTGACGGCAACCGGAAACTATATCGGCAACCCCTCACTTGAACCCGAGAAAACGGTTTCCTATGATATCAGTTTGGAACACCTTTTCTCACCGACCCTCAAAGGATCCGTAACGGGTTATTACAAAGACGTGACAAATCTGATGAACTATCAGAAGTACGTATTTTTAAATGCTCCCAGTGACGGAAATATTTATGTCAATGCCGATTATGCGAACATCAAAGGTGTAGAATTTGCTTTATACAAAGCGCTGACCGAATATTGGGGCGCATCGGTCAATTATACTTTTTCCAGTGCGCAAGGCCGTTTATATAATGACTACAATGCACCCCTGTTCGGTGAAGACCAGAAAATGTTCCCACTCAATTTCGATCAGACGCATACGATTAACGCCAATATTACTCTTCGTACACCCTCGTACCTGTCCCCACTCTTACGTAACTGGCGTGTGAATTTTCAATTGAATATGAACAGCGGGTCACCCTATTCATCCTATGGAACGGGTAAGACCAATGACCTGCGTCTGCCATGGAGAAATAAGATGGACCTGCGTCTGAACCGGCGTCTGGATCTGCGCTTTGTCCAAGTTGATATGTTCCTGGATGTGTTCAATGTCTTTAATAATATGTACATTTCGTATATCGGATCCACGCAGCATTATAATCTGCGCGGCGATGCAGCGATCGTGGGACAGGATGTGGATTATTCCTATATCTACAACCCGGAAGTGTATAACAGTCCGCGCCAGTTCCGTGCCGGATTTTCGGTCCAGTTTTAAGGATAAAGGAGAAGTGAATGAGATTATATAAAACATATATTATTGTATTCCTTGTGTTTATGATGGCGTTTAGCGCCGTTCAGGCACAAAATCCGATGGTATCCTATGATTATTTTGTACATAGGATCGGCAGACTCTGGGACCGGATCACAAATTTCGGGAGGTTCGGCGACCCGAGCTATACGGCTCCCGCGCCTTCCTGCGAATGGCCCGGCGGATCGGGAAATTCCTATCTGTATTCCGCCGATATCTGGCTTTCGGCAGGTTTTCAGGATGGTGCGACCATCAAATACAGTGTCCTGAATCCGCGTGATGGTGAACTGGAACCGATTGATTCCATCCATGTATTCAAACCGGGCACGCGCGCCGAGCAGCAGACCTACACCAAATACTGGGATGTGCATCAGCCGAAATCCAGTTCGGGTGATAAGAACCTCGGAATTACCGTCAAGGAACGCACGCATGCCTGGAGCAATCCGCTGGCCCATGATTTCATCATTGTGGAATATACCATCAAGAATGTCGGCCTGGATACGAATAGCGATTATATCCCGGACCTTCAGCGCGATCTTTATAATTTTACCTTTACACTCCGTTTTGACGGCGATATCGCACGCCGGGCGGACTGGCCCGTCGAGGGGCCGCGCGTAAATCAGGACGATCATGCTCTCAGCAATGCCTATTCCTTATTTCAGATAACAGACGCGCGTAATGCGGAATATAACGGTTGGTATGAGGGCTGGGAATGGGTTACCCTGGTACCCTATATGCGCCGTCAGGTTGAACGTGAACCCTGGATCCTTGATACACTGAAGACCTTCCCTCTGGACAGTATGCTGACCTTTATGTGGGATGGTGACAATCCGGATTTCAAGGCCGAAGACTGGGGATTGGATACCTCTCTGCTTGATCCGGAGTTCTACGATTTCGACAATCTGGATGACGATTTCGGTAACCCGGATGTGGACGGTACCTTCAACAGCGCCGGTTTTCTCGGTTGGCGTATGCTGAAATCCGTTCCCTATCTGGCTCCCAAGTCCTATGTGACCTGTACGATCCACGATGATCCGCAGGATGATGATTCCCGCTGGAACGATTACATTAACATTAATGAATTTCATAATATTAAAGAAGCTGTCAACCCGCAGTATACCCAGTGGAAAAACGGTTATTTCATGCCGCAGGATTACCGTGCGCTGACCAGCTACGGTTCACTTGATACCCTAAAGGCCGGCGATTCCATTGTTGTTACGATCGCGTACGGTGTCGGCGGTGATCAGCTGCACGGAGGTGTGTATTCACTGATCGAACTGAATAAGATCATGTTCCTGGCGCAGTACATTGTCGATAATGATTATAATGTGGATTTTGATGCACTGATGGCACCGCCTACGGAATTTTATCTTGTGGAGGCGGTCGACGATGACGGCAATTATATGGGAGTTGATATTATCTGGGAAGATAATGCCGAATTTCATGAAAAGTTCGGGGGGTATCGCTTGATCCGCAGCAACCGGAAAATGCCGAACGGCTCTTTAATCTGGGATGAGATCGCGCTGTTTCAAACAGCCGCCGATACGACCTGGCCGCCGCCGGCCAATCTGGGAGGCAGCGGTATCTATGCCTACCGTGATACCACGCCACGTTTTGGTTTCGATTACTATTATTGCCTTCAGACGATCAGTACAGAAGTCCCCGGATACGGAACCCTTATGAGCAGTGAAGCGCTTTTTAAAGCGATGACACCTACTTCGCCGGCAGCGCTTACACTGGAGAACGTACGGGTCGTTCCCAATCCCTATATCGGTTCGGCGAGCTGGAACAATCCGATCCCGAGCCTGGGGACCTCCCCCTGGGAACATCAGCTGATGTTCATCAATTTGCCGGAAGATGCCATTGTCCGTATCTATACGCTGGACGGCGATTATGTGGCTCAGGTCGCGGCTTCCGATCCGCGGATCACCGGTCCCTATGAAACCGTACCGGACAAGAGTGCGGGAACCGCGATCTGGAATCTGGTGACCCGGAACAACCAGAATGCCGCACCCGGCGTGTACCTTTATACGGTCACTTCGGTGCAGTACGGTAAGACAACCGGTAAATTCGTTATCATACGGTAAGGCAGGAGACAATAATGAAAAAAATAATTATACTGTTACTTTTGATCGCATTCAGCCTTAACAGCTATGCAGAAGAACCTTTTGCACCGATCGGCACATCTACCGCACAGTTCCTCACCATTGGTGTGGGGGGCAGGGAAGTGGCTATGGGAGAAGCTGTGACAGCTCTGACGCAAGGGTCCGGAGCGGTATTCTGGAATCCTTCGGGTGTTGTGGATGCCGGGTCCAATGATCTCTATGCAGCCTATAATCAATGGCCCGCAGGTATTCATGTGGGTGCTCTGTCCTATGCCTACGCGGATCCCCGCATCGGAACATTTTCGCTGAATGCAAAATATGTCAATTTCGGTGAAATGGAGATCACCACCGTCGAAGACCCCAATGGCATCGGTGAAATGCTGCAAATGACGAACTATGCAATCGGTCTGACCTACGGACGCTATCTGACCGACCGCGTGTCCATGGGATTGACCGCTAAACTGGTCAAGGAAAAATACGGTGCGAACGGATATACGACCCTTGCCTGGGATGTGGGACTGATCTACCGCGCACCTTTCCGGAATCTGAAGATCGGGATGAGCATCCTGAACTTCTCCAATAAAGTACAATTCAGCGGCAGCTATATCAATTACAGTAATTCCGACAGTTATCTGACCAATACCGAGCTGCCCTTCGATTACTGGTCGCTTCCCATGACCTTCCGTTTAGGGGCTGTTATCGATGTATTTGAAGCAGGTCCGAATAAAATGATCGCGGCATTGGACATGGTACATCCCAACGACAATGTCGAGCAATATAATATCGGTATAGAATATGCGTACGATGCCACGGTATTCCTGCGTATGGGCTATAGATTGACAGCCTATGAGGGCGGTTTCAGCACCGGGTTCGGTCTGAAATGGAACATGATCACGCTGGATTATGCCATCTCAATGATGGGACATCTCGGTGTGACCAATCGCCTGTCATTGGGTTTGAATATGTAAGTAACTGTTCATCAATAAAAAAGGAGAAACACTATGAAGAACTTGTTACGTCTTTTACTCGTACTGATCATTGGTACGGGACTTGCGCTGGCAGTGATTCCCCGGGCTTCCATCATTCCGGTCCCGGAAGATTCATTGAATAACGGCGGTATCGGTAACCTGGTTGCCGGTTATGATATAGACGGTGATGGCAACATCGAGATCTATATGGTCAACGATAACTGGGCTGACAGTCCAACCGAGATCGTGCCGCGCATCTATAAGCTGGAACGTCCTTATGGTGAGGAAGAATTCGAGGTTGTATGGTCCGCGAATGCACAGGACTTTACTCCGGATATCATTCAGAACACCTGGCCGACCCTGGCCGTAGCAGATCTTGACGGTGACGGAAAAATGGAACTTATCTGGGGGATCGTGAACTGGACGACCGCCAGTAGTCCTAACCCTTACCGTATCTGGGTTTACGAACATGAAGGTGGTGACAGCGATAATTTTGGCGTACAGAATCCGGTCACGGGAAAATGGGAACCGAACAGTGTTTGGACCATAGCCGATGCGGATAATCAAAATATCCGTCCGATCTCGATGAAAGTGGCTGACCTGAATGGCGACGGCAAAGATCAGCTTATTCTTGCCAGCCGCGCATCCGGTATGCGTATTATCATTGCTTCCGTGGATGATATTCCCGATGACGGTGATTTTTCGGAAACATGGACACTTGATTTTTCGGAAAAGGAACTGCCGAGCTATGATGCCGACAATAAATGGGATGTGGCTGTGATCGAGAACAGCGCCTATTTCTTCTGCGAAGCGAAAATATCAAAAGTGTCCTGGAATGGCAGTGAATATGTATATTCCTCCATGGACCCCCTGCCGGGCGGCATTACCTTTGATTGCGCGCAGGCTGCGGATATCAACGGAGACGGAAATATCGAGATCCTTGCGGGTGAGTATCTTTACGGAGATGCGACACGGAATATCTGGCTGCTTCAGGAATCCGGTGATACACTGATCCGAACACCTTTGTTCGATCTGTCGGTGGAAGAATACCTTAACGGTGGCCGTATCTGCGGCGGCGCACAGGGCGATATTGATAATGATGGCAATATTGACTTTATTTTCGGTTCACGTTTTTCGGGTCCTCCCAATGCTATGATGTTCCGTGTTGAATATCAGGGCAGCGGCGACATTACCGATCCGGCCAACTGGGAATTGACCATTGCCGATACGTCCAGTGAAGAATTCGCACCCGGTACCAGCGGTTTCTGGAATGTGATCGATGTTGCCAACATGGATGATGATCCGGAAGATGAGATATTATATACCTCATCAATCCCTAATGCGGGCGTATCATTCCCGATCGTGATCCTGGACAGCAATGACTATACCGTCGGTGTACGGAATGTTCTGACACCCTTGTCTTTCGAACTGGGTCAGGCCTATCCGAACCCTTTCAACCCGACAACGGTCATTCCGTTTACATTGGAAAAAGCCGGTACGGTCACTCTGTCGGTGTTCAACATCAAAGGACAGAATGTAGCGACCCTGATCTCCCGTGAATACACGGAAGCAGGCAAGCATAATGTCATGTTCGATGCAGGCAACCTGGCATCCGGTGTCTATTTCTATCAGTTGAAAGTAGACAATACGATGCGTGCAGGTAAAATGACACTGAACAAATAATCGTATTTGCAGATCATTTATTAAAACCCCGTACCGGATCATGCCGGCGGGGTTTTTTATATGATAAAAGAAAAAGAAGTCAGAAGCAAGAAGTCAGAAGCAAGAAGCAAGAAGCAAGAAGACGGAAGTCGGGAAGGTGGGAAGATTGTTTAGCGGAATGTTTGTTTACCCAAAACCCCGACGGGGTTGAATAACAGTAAAAAGAAGCACCTCCCACCACCAACCCCGAAGGGGTTGAATAACAGTAAAGAGAAGCACCTCTCCCGACCAACCCCGAAGGGGTTGAATAACAGTAAAGAAACAAAACAGCCACCGAAACGCCGGGAGGCGTCCGATGACTGTTTCTCGGAAAGAGGTAGAGGGTTTTAATTATTTACGTCTGAACAGTCTCCGGGTGAATGCGGGAACATCCAGATCGTTACTTTTATTTTCGTCAAGCGGAAAGATCGTATCAGTATGGTGGAAAGATTCGCCGAAGACCGGTATATCAGTTCTGGGTGTTTTCGGTGTGGGATTAAAAATACTGATCTGCTCTTTTTCCCTCATGTTTGATTCTTCTGCTTCGCTTGCATTATAGATCGGGGGCTGTGTTTCCGGCAGTACGCTTCTGGGAATACTGTCATTATCATTTCGGTTATTACTGTCCGTGTGTTTCATATTGAATCCGGTCGCGATCACCGTTACCAGCAGTTCGTCATCCATTTTCGGATCGATAAGCGCACCGAAAATAATATTGGCGTCTTTTCCCGCTTCTTCACGGATCATGGACATGGCTTTATGAATTTCCTTGATCTTCATATCATGTCCGCCGGTAAAATTGATCAATAATCCCTGGGCGCCGGAAATGGAATTGTTTTCCAGCAAAGGGCAATGAATGGCATTTTCCGCAGCACGGACAGCACGGTCCGGACCACTGCAACGGCTGACACCGATTACGGCGGGACCTTTGCGGTTGATAATGGTCTTTACATCCGCGAAATCAAGATTGATCAGGCCACGTTTGGTGATCAGGTCCGAAATACCGGATGTTCCCTGGTTAAGGATGGAATCCGCGATATAGAAAGCGTCTTCAAAGGGTGTATCGTCATCTACCACATCAAACAGCTTTTCATTGGGTATCACGATAAGAGTATCTACATGTTCGCGCAGCCGCTCAAT
>Ga0334892_1001608_pt1 | contig 18632 bp, 18 predicted proteins | sample GraSluR3_MG_4_FD_207213 | JGI IMG/M metagenome (GOLD analysis project Ga0334892, IMG submission 207213) | Sludge microbial communities from methane-producing bioreactor in Wageningen University, Netherlands - Granular Sludge_15_04-R3 | ecosystem: Engineered > Bioreactor > Anaerobic >...
TATGTAAAGGGTAAGGGAATAATAGTAAGGGAGCCCTCGGTGGTGGCGATACAGAGCGACAGCAGGGAAGTACTGGCGGTGGGCAGCGAAGCCAAGAATATGATCGGCAGGACTCCCGGCAATATAATAGCGATAAGGCCTATGAAAGACGGAGTAATCGCAGACTTTGACGTAACACAGGATATGTTGAGGCATTTCATAAAAAAAGCTTATCCCAAGCCATCCATATTCAAACCGAGGGTAATTGTATGTGTTCCTTCGGGGGTTACCGAAGTGGAAAAAAGGGCTGTGGAAGAAGCGGCGGAACAGGCGGGAGCCAAGGAAGCCTTCCTGATAGAAGAGCCCATGGCTGCGGCCATCGGTTCCGAACTGCCGGTTGCCGAACCACGGGGCAGCATGATAGTGGACGTTGGCGGAGGTACAACCGAGGTTGCAATTATATCACTGGGAGGCATAGTAACAAGCAGGTCCATCCGTATAGGCGGGGACGAATTGGACGAATCAATAGTGCAGTATGTCAAGAGACAGTATAACCTGCTTATCGGTGAAAGGACCGCGGAAGAGGTCAAGATTAGAATAGGTTCGGCTTTTCCGAGAAAGGAAGAGGTGGCTATGGATGTGAAGGGCCGGGACCTGGTTACCGGACTGCCCAAAACCGTCAGGGTTTCATCCGAGGAAATCAGGGAAGCGATAGCCGAACCGGTTAACAGTATTCTGGAAGCCATAAAATTTACCCTGGAAAAAACCCCACCCGAGCTTGCGGCTGATATTATGGACAGGGGTCTGGTACTTACCGGCGGCGGTGCCCTTCTGGAGGGTCTTGACAGAAGGGTAATGGACGAAACCGGTATGCCGGTAAATATTTCGGAAAACCCCTTAGACTGTGTAGTGATGGGTACGGGTAAGGCCCTGGAGGAATTACATTTGTTAAAGAGGGTGCTGGTTTCTACAAAGAAAAGCAAGTAAAAGAGGGGGGGAGCAATGTCCAAACTCTATAAAAACAGGTCAATAATAATGGTAGCAGTCGCTGCTATCATTATTATTGTTATTATTGCTGTAACCTCTGTGGACAGGGACCGTATATCGGCAGGTGAAAGTATTGTAGGGAGTATAATAAAACCTGCCGCAGGGGCGGTTACTGCTGTTGTCAATTCCATACGCAGTTCAGTATCGGGTATAGCCGAGTACAGAAGCCTGAAAGATACCAACAGCATGTTAAACGAACAGATTATCCTGCTTCGGGCCCAGGTAAGGGAAATGGAGGCCCTAAGGCAGGAGAACCATAGGCTCAGGGAAATGCTGGATTTTAAGGACGTCCATTCAGAATTTGATCTTATCGGCTGCAGTATAATCGGCAAAAGTCCGGATAACACTTCCAGCATATTTATAATAAACAAAGGTGCCGAAAACGGTATAGTCAAAAACATGCCTGTGGTTACCAGCAGTGGGCTGGTAGGGCAGGTAATAGATGTGGGAAGCGGCTGGGCAAAAGTACTGCCCCTTAATGACCAGCGAAGTTCAGTAAGCGTTTTGATAAACAGGACCAGGGACACAGGCATTCTGAAAGGGGATATAAATTTTGAGCTTACCGGCTCCATTCCACCGGATGCGGCGATAGTTGAAGGGGACGATGTGGTAACCTCAGGTATGGGCGGTATATATCCAAAGGGCCTGTTTGTGGGCAAGATAAACGAAATAAAAACCGGCGCCGGCCGGCTGTTAAAAACCATCAAGGTTGAACCCGCCGTGGATTTTAATAAAGTGGAGGAAGTCTTTGTGTTGAAACATATCGAAGGTCTTCCCTTCGGAGGGGAGATTGTAGATTGAGTGGATGGATAATAGCATTAATCCTGCTGCTTAATATAATACTGCAGGCTACGGTTTTTCAGTATATTGCAGTGCTGGGCATAAAACCGGATACTGCTATTGCCATAGTGGTTGCCCTAAGTACCTTTCTGGGTAAGGAGTACGGTATGGTTATCGGAGCGGCTGCCGGAATGCTGCAGGATATAGTGTTTGCCAAACCCGTAGGTATAACCACTTTGTCATATATGCTGGCCGGTTACTTCATAGGTATTAACAGCGACAAAATATTTAAGGAGCATATGGTGGTACCTTTGGCCTTTTCTGCGGGGGCCACCCTTTTAAAGTATTCAATAGGCATTTTCTTTAATTATGTATTGGGCGTTCAAATCCCGCTGTTTGCTTACATACGGCAGTATTTTCTGATTGAGCTTATATACAACTGCCTGGTCTCGGTTGTTGTTTACAGGGCGCTCTACCTTATATACCAAAAAAGGTTTCTAAGGTACCGGCTGAGGATAAAAAAGAAAAGGTAAATTTTGGGTGGTGTGGATATGGTCTGGAAAAAGCTGAGGGACAGGAACAATATTATAGCAATGCTGCTGGCTTTTATAGCCGTTACGCTGGTTTTCAGGCTGATACAGGTCCAGATCGTAAAGGGGGAATACTACAGCGACCTCTCCGAGAACAAGCGAATCAGGCAGATAAGTGTTGAGGCTCCCAGGGGGCTGTTTCTTGACCGATATGGCAGGGAAATTGCCGGGAACCGCCCGGGCTATGTTGTGGAAATCCTTAAGACCGAGGTAGTACAGGAGCAGATCAGCGAAGTTGCCCAGGAACTGGTGCGGATTTTGGACAGCAACGGAGAGCGTATCAGGCTTGAGTTTCCTATAATAATAAGCCGAACCGAAGCCGGCTATGTGCAGTCTGCCACCGATGAATCCGGGGAACCCTATACTGTTGAGTTTGCGTTTGGCAGTAATGAAGAGGAAAAAACATGGAAAAAAAGGTACTCAATACCTGAGGACTGCGATGCGGTGCAGGCCCTGGCATTTTTAAAGGAGAAAAACGACATACCGGCGAATATGCCGGATCATATGGCGGCGCAGGCCCTTGCAATTCTGCACAAAACCGGTGAACAGAATTATTTTGCCTACCAGCCGCTGGAGATTGCCAGGGATGTATCAATGCTGACGGTGGCCCGAATTGAGGAAAGACATCTGGACATGCCGGGAGTAAATATTGAAGTCAAACCAATCAGGTATTACAAGGAAGGAAGCTTCGCTTCCCATGTCATGGGATACTTGGGGAGCATAAACCAGCAGGAACTGGAAAATTTAAGGGACAAGGGATATACCCAAAATGATATAATAGGCAAATCGGGCCTGGAAAGGGTCCTGGAAGAGGAACTGAAAGGTACCAATGGCGCCAGGCAGGTGGAGGTAAACTCGGTTGGAAGATTAATAAGCACCCTGGGAGAAAGGCCTTCGGTTCCGGGCAGAAATGTGTTCCTTACCATTGACGCCAGGCTGCAGCAAACCGCCGAACAGGCGCTGGCAGACACGATGGAAAAAATACGGGCCGGTGAGATGGGGCATAAGTATCCGGAAGCCAAGGCAGGGGCGGCGGTGGCGATAGACGTAAATACCGGGGAAATACTTGCGCTGGCAAGTTACCCATCCTATGACCCAAACCTGTTTTCCACCGGTATTTCATCCGAGGACTGGCAGATGCTCAATCCGCAATCCGACAGCCCGGTGGAGCCCCGGCCGCTGTTTAACAATGCCATCCAGGCTGCTGTGCCTCCCGGGTCAATATTTAAAATGGTGGCGGCGGTTGCAGCCCTTGAAGAAAAGGTTATCAAGCCGGATACCATTATTGTTGACAGGGGAGTTTACAGGGTTATACCCGGTGCCAGTCCGGCATGCTGGATTTGGAATCAAAACAGAACAACCCATGGTCCCGAAAATGTGGTGGACGCTATCAGGGATTCCTGTAATTATTTCTTTTACGAAACAGGCCGGCTTCTGGGTATAAACAAGCTTGAGGAATACGCACACAGATTCGGACTTGGACAAAGGACCGGCATTGAACTTCCCGGCGAAGCGGCGGGAGTTGTGGCGGGGCCAACCTATAAGACGGCGATTTGGAAAAACGTAATAAGAAACTATATGACAGATACCATGGAGGTACAGGATGAACAAATGATAAACGGAGTGTTCGGCCTGCTGGACGTGGAGTTCGGAACATGGACCCAAATGCGCAGGGCCCTGGAAGGTTTGGGTGTAGAAAATATTGAGAACATAAACAGGTTGATAACCTATATAAATGCCAGCAAATGGACAGCCGGTCAGACCTTGAGTGCCGTGATAGGTCAGGGCGAACACATGTACACGCCTGTTCAGATAGCAAACTATATTGCCACACTGGCGAACGGCGGTACCAGATACAGGCCCCATCTAATCAAAAAGACATATAATCAGGAGACGGGGAACTACGAATATGTCGAACCGGAAATTCTGGACAGGATTGATATATCATCGGACAGCCTTAAGGCTGTATTGAAGGGTATGAATGCGGTGACAAGACCGGGAGGTACTGCCGCTTCCTTGTTTAGGGATTTCCCGGTGGAAATTGCAGGGAAAACAGGCACTGCACAGAATCCCGGTTATGACGGGTATGCATGGTTTGCAGGTTTTGCACCCTATGAGGACCCGCAGATAGCGGTTTCGGTTTTGATTTTTCAGGGAGGCTCGGGTAATTATGCGTCTCCGGTGGCAAAGGCAATTTTTGCGGAATATCTCAAGATTAACCATGAGGGTGCGCCAATGGAAACATACAATTCCCTTTCCAGATAATAAATTAAATAGAAGGAATTATGGGTTTGGTGAAGAATAATAAACGGAGGCAAAAACATAACATGCAGCGAAACATATTGGAATTTAAAGGACTTAAGAAGGGCTTGTATGCCATATATAAAGGTGCCGACAGGTTCGAGGATTTTTTACAGGCACTGGAGGGAAAGCTTGATGGGGCCGGGGATTTCTTTGCCGGTGCTTGCATGGCGGGTGTTTACGGCATAGAGCTCAGTGAGATTGAAGAGGATATTCTGGGCGATTTATTAAAGGGCAGATACAAAATGGAAATAAAGGTTCCACTTCTGAACAAGGATACGGTTTCCCGGTCAGGCATAATCGCAGATTTTGGTACAAGGTTTGTTAAATCAACCCTCAGGTCCGGGCAAAGTGTATCCTGCGAAGGGAATGTGGTTGTTCTTGGTGACGTTAACGCAGGGGCGGAAGTTGAAGCGGGGGGCAGCATTGTTGTTATGGGCTCTCTTCGGGGCACTGCAAGGGCAGGGGTACCCGACAGAAACGAAGCGATTATTTCGGCAATCTCGCTGCAGCCCACCCAGCTTAAGATAGGGAAAGTAGTAGTCCGATGGCCGGATGAGGAGCGATACGCCGATGAACCCGAGATAGCCTATGTACAGCAGGACGTAATGTATGTAAGGCCCTTATCGGATATCAAATAAACATAACGGTATACAATACATATTAGGGAGGAGAAACCTATGGGAGAAGTAATAGTCATAACTTCCGGGAAAGGCGGTGTGGGGAAAACCACTGCTACGGCCAATATTGGGACAGCCCTTGCCTTTAACGAGAAGAAGGTAGTATTGGTTGACGCGGATATTGGCCTTAGAAATCTGGATGTGGTTATGGGTTTGGAAAACAGGATTGTATATGATATTGTGGACGTGGTGGAGGGTACCTGCAGGCTGCGCCAGGCACTCATCAAGGATAAGAGGTATCCGGACCTGTTTCTGCTTCCAGCTGCCCAGACAAAGGACAAGAACGCGGTTTCACCTTCACAGATGCAGGAATTATGCGAAAAACTGATACGGGAATTTGATTTTGTTCTTATAGACTGCCCGGCAGGAATAGAACAGGGTTTTAGGAATGCCATTGCCGGAGCCAACAGTGCCATCGTGGTAACAACTCCGGAAATATCAGCGGTGAGAGATGCGGACAGAATAATCGGTCTTTTGGAGGCATCCGAACTCCGAAATCCAAAGCTTGTGGTTAATCGGGTGAAGATGGACATGGTTAAGAAAGGCGACATGATGAACACCGAAGATATGATAGACATTCTGGCGATTGACCTTTTGGGAGTAGTACCCGATGACGAGAGCATAGTGGTCTCCACCAACAGGGGAGAGCCGGCGGTAAATGATGCAAAGTCAATGGCCGGAAAGGCATTTAACAATATTGCCATGAGGATAATTGGGGAAGAAGTCCCGTTTATGGACCTGGAAGTGGAAGAAGGCTTTATTATTAAACTGTTGAAGCTTATCGGCAGCAAAAGATAATCAGGAGAGGAGGAATAGAAAAATGGACCTGTTCAGGTCGGGTTTTAGACAAAGCACCAGAAGCAAAGATTTAGCAAAGGAAAGGCTGAAATTGGTTTTGGTCCATGACAGGGTGAATGTTTCCTCCAGATTCCTTGAGATGATAAAGGGAGATATAATCAGGGTAATATCCGATTATATGGAAATAGACGAAGACAACCTGGAGATTAAGGTGACCAAGACCAAGAGGGATGAGGATGATACACTGGTTCCCGCATTAATGGCTAATATTCCAATTAAGCGTATGAAGGGTTCCGCAAGATAACCGGCTGATATTCAGCCGGTTTTATTTTACAAATGATTATACATAATGGCTGTGGTATAATTGAGATGAGTTTTCGGGCGGCGGGGGTGATAGTTTGATAGACAAAAAGCTTGTTAGAAATGTAGACTATATGCTGATTTTGGCGATAATTGTGCTTATTTGCATAAGTATAATAATAATAAGCAGTGCAACCCATGCTCCCGATACCGGGGATTACGGGATGGTAAAACGCCAGATAATATGGGCGGTTATAAGCCTTTTTGCGGGGCTTGTAGTTATTACCATTGATTATAATACCCTGGGAAATTTTGCTTATATTATTTATGTGGGGAGCATATTGTTCCTGCTGCTTGTGAAAATACCCGGCATTGGGGTTATCCGGGGCGGGGCAAGGAGCTGGATAGACTTGGGCTTTTCCAGTATTCAGCCTTCCGAGTTTGCAAAGATAGGAATTATTATATCCTTTGCCAAATTCCTGGAGAGCAGGGAAGAAAAGCTTGACAGCATAAAAAGTGTGGCCCTGCCTTTAATCTTTGTGGCTTTTCCGGCGATGCTGGTATTGTTTGAGCCGGACCTTGGCGGTACCCTTGTGTTTATTGCAATCTTTGCAGGTATGATTTTTGCGGCGGGTATAAGCTATAAATTGATTCTGTGGGGAATAATTACATGTATTGCGGCGATTCCTCCCGCATGGTATTTCCTGTTTGAAGACCATCAAAAAACAAGGCTTTTGGTCTTCTTAAACCCTGGTATAGACCCGCTGGGTGGCGGGTATCATGTAATACAGTCAATGATTGCCATCGGTTCGGGCCGTCTGCTGGGTAAAGGGCTGTATAACGGAACCCAGAACAAGCTGGATTTTTTGCCCGCACAGCACACCGACTTTATTTTTTCGGTGCTGGGGGAAGAATTTGGCTTTGTAGGTGCGGCTGTCGTTATTTTTCTTTTGTTTTTTATCCTGTACAGAATACTGGACGCCGCACGGCAGGCAAAGGACAGATTTGGTTATCTTATGGTTATCGGAGTTCTGTCAATGTTTACATTCCAGATACTTGAAAACATCGGAATGACGATAGGCATTATGCCGATAACCGGGCTTACGCTGCCCTTTGTGAGCTACGGAGGAAGTTCGCTGCTTGCAAAAATGATCGCGGTGGGCCTGGTTATCAATGTCGGGATGAGAAGGCAGAGAATCAATTTCTGATAGTCCTCATATTCTCCCATTGGTGTAAATATATTATACTAAAACCTGTTTTGGGGAGGGAAACCCATGAAGAGGGCCTTTGGGAGACACACGGGAAGTTTTAAGAGAAGTAGATTGGGTAAAAAGTATGGTGTAAGGGGCGTTAAGGATAAAAACAAGTTAAAGGACAATTTAAGGAAACTCACCATTTGCATATTTGTGGTTTTAATTATTGTACTTATAAAAAGTATGAACTTTTCCTATGCCCAGAAAGCGGCCAGCGGTATTAAATCCATAATAACAAGTGAATACGACTTGAAGGAAAGACTGGGCCTGGTAAGGGATTGGCTGCCGGGGATGCAGAGGAACATAATGAAAGTCTTCAACGCGGAAGGCTCTTCCGCTTTAATGAGTATGCCGGTGGACGGTCCCATTACTTCCGGATATGGGATGAGGACCCATCCGGTCTTTGGAGTTGAGAGAAAACACGACGGAATAGACATTGCAGCCCCGGTGGGAGAACCGGTTAAGGCAGCCCTGCCCGGGACGGTAACAGAGATCAGGGCCGATGATAATTACGGAAATGTTGTATTAATCGACCACGGCAGCGGTGTGAAAACCCTGTACGGTCACCTGGAGGATGTAAGGGTTTCAAAGGACCAGCAGGTATCCCGGGATGATATAATAGGAGTGGTGGGAAACACCGGCTTAAGTACCGGTTCCCATCTTCATTTCGAGGTCTGGGTAAACGACAGGCCTGTCGACCCGGCCAACCGCCTGGACACAAGCTTTAAAAGCATGTAAAGGGAGGCGGTGGGGTAATGAAGCTTTTAAGGATTAGGGGGATTGACATACTGATAAGTCCCGCTGTTATCATTATGGCTGCAGTGGCGGTGTATTTCGGTTACTTTTCCAAGGTACTAATACTTACCGCAGTGGTATTGCTGCATGAAGCGGCACATTCCTTTACTGCCGGGTTCTTGGGCTACAGGCTGGAAGAGATTAATCTTTTCCCCCTGGGGGGAGAGATAAGAATAGGCGGCATGTTTGAACTGGACCCGGGACAGGAAATACTGATTGCACTGGCGGGCCCGGTTATGAATGTTTTTATGGCTTTCTTTGCCCTGTGGCTTAAACCCCACAGCTTTGTCAACGCGTCGGCTGTGGATTTTTTTATTGCTGTAAATGTGGTGGCGGCTTTGTTTAACCTGCTTCCGGCCCTCCCCATGGACGGGGGAAGAATTCTGCGGGCCCTGCTTTCTTACCGGTGGGGTACCGCCAGGGCAACCCGGATAGTGTGGCTGCTTGGAAAGTGTTGCGCCGGGCTGCTGGCCCTGTTGGCATTATACCGGGGTCTTAAAAATCCACTGTATATTACAATGCTGGCAGCCGCAGTTTTTTTGTTTTTTGCGGGGGCCGGTGAAAGAAACAAAGCGGCATCCTTGATGATTAACCAGGTTGGGCACAAGAAAAGCTTGCTTAGAAAAAGGGGTCTTATTAAATCAAAGACCCTGGCGGTTGCCTATAATGCCTCCGGAAAGAAAGTTGTTAAGCGTTTGGTGCCCGGATACTATCACATAGTGTATGTGATTGGCACTGAAGGCCAGGTGCTTGGAAGGGTGGGGGAGCAGGAAATACTTAATGGTATAATGGAACACGGGTACAATGTCAAAATGATAGATATAGTAAAAATGTACAATACATAGATAGAAGGTAAATTTTATTATATAATAATTTGTGGAATACTAGTTTTAAACATAGGACAAGGTCGCGGGAGGATATGTAATGACAGCCAGGGATATAGAGTTACTGCTCGACAAAGTGGAAAAACCGGCCCGTTATACCGGCGGTGAGTACAACTGCGTATACAAAAAAAAGGAAAAGATAGATATAAGGTTCGCCTTTGCCTTTCCGGATGTTTACGAGATTGCCATGTCACATCTGGGGCTCAGGATCCTGTACTATCTTTTAAACCGGCGGGAGGATACATGGTGCGAGCGGGTCTTTGCTCCCTGGACCGATATGGAAAGCCTGATGAGGGAAAACAGGGTTCCACTGTTTGCACTGGAGAGCAGGGATCCGGTGGCGGGGTTTGATTTTATTGGTTTTACACTGCAGTATGAAATGAGCTATTCAAACATAACCAACATGCTTTCGCTGGCGGGCATCCCGATGCTAAGCAGTCAGAGGAATAAAGAACATCCCTTTGTAATAGCCGGCGGGCCCTGTGCATATAACGGAGAACCGCTGGCGGATATAATAGATTTTTTTGTTTTGGGAGAAGGGGAAGAGGTCCTAACGCCAATTCTGGATGCATACCTTGAATGGAAGAGGAGGGGCGGTACCCGCGGTGAATTCCTGGAAAGGGTATCACAGATAGAAGGAGTGTATGTACCTTCCCTTTATGATGTGAAATACAAAGAGGACGGTACCATAGAAAGCGTACTGCCGGTAGGCGATAGTGTCCCCGGTAATATAAACAAGGTTATTATCCGGGACCTTGACAGTGTTTATTTCCCGGACAGAATAATAGTACCCTTTATGGATATTGTCCACGACAGAATTATCCTGGAACTGTTCAGGGGGTGTGTACGGGGATGCAGGTTCTGTCAGGCGGGTATGGTTTATCGGCCGGTAAGGGAAAAGGCTCCCGATGTGCTTTTGACCCAGGCGGAAAGACTTATAAAGAACACCGGCTACGAAGAGGTTTCTCTGTCTTCTCTCAGCACCGGTGATTATTCACAGCTACAGCCGCTGGTGCAAAGGCTGATAAAGGCCCACGGTGAAAAAAGAGTTGGGCTGTCCCTGCCGTCCCTCAGGATAGACGGTTTTTCGCTGGAGCTTATAAAGGAAATACAAAAAGTTAGAAAAACCGGGCTTACCTTCGCACCCGAGGCGGGAAGCCAGAGGATGAGGGATGTAATAAACAAGGGGGTTACCGAAGCGGACCTGATGGAATCCGTTGGGGCGGCCTTTGAAGCCGGTTATGACAATGTGAAGCTGTATTTTATGATAGGTTTGCCCACTGAAACAACAGAGGATATTGAATGTATTTCCGACCTTGTGTTTAAAGTGGTGGATAAATACTATGCCACCGACAAACAAAAAAGGGGAAGGAAACTAAGGGTTACCGTAAGCACTTCCTGCTTCGTGCCCAAACCCTTTACCCCCTTCCAGTGGCAGCCGCAGGACAGTATAAAGTCCTTCAGACAAAAACAGCGGCTTTTAAAGGATAAGCTCAGGCACAGGGCAGTAACCTATAACTGGCACCAGCCGGAAACCAGCTTTCTTGAAGCGGTTTTTGCGAGGGGGGACCGCAGACTGGGAAAGGTTCTAATCAGAGCATGGGAACTGGGCTGCCGTTTAGACGGGTGGAAGGAACATTTTGATTTTGCAAAATGGAATAGGGCCTTTGAAGACTGCAATATCGACCCAAAATTTTACGCTCTAAGGCGGAGGAGCTATACCGAGGTGCTGCCCTGGGATCATATTAATATAGGTGTATCCAGGGGATTTTTGAAAAGGGAAAACGAATGGGCCCTGAAGGAAAAGACCACACCGTACTGCCGCGAAGGCTGTATAAGCTGTGGTATATCTGAATTATTCGGCGGAGGTATCTGCAATGTCGACAGTCAGGATTAAGTTTAAAAAGGAGGGCAGCGCAAAGTATATTTCACACCTTGACCTCATTCGTACTATTCAAAGGGCGGTCAGGAGGGCGGATATCCCCATTGAATACACGAAGGGTTTTAACCCCCACGCAAAGATATCCTACGGACCGGCCCTTGCAGTGGGGATGAGCAGCTGCGGCGAATACCTCGATATGGAGTTGAATATGGAAATGGGCCAATCCGAGATGATGGAAAGATTAAACAACAGCCTGCCGCCCGGGATAAGGGTAACCGCCGCAAGCGCTGTACCCGAAGATGCTCCTTCGCTGGCCTCGATGATAGATGCAGCCGGTTACTCGATTGCCGGACAGGTGAAGGGACAGCATGAACATTCGGAAGAGAAACTTAAAGATTTTTTCTCTTTACGGCATGCACTGATTCAAAAGACGGACAAAAAGGGCAGAAAAAAACAGGCGGATATTATACCAATGATACTTGAGGTTGAAAAGATACTGGCAGGGGCAGGCGGGGTGACCCTGGAAGTCATACTGGCGGTGGGCAGCAGGGCCAATCTTAAACCTGCCCATTTGATTAAAGCGATTGAACAGGAGACCGGGATAATCCTGGAAGGGGTAAAGATACACCGCAGGGAGCTTTTTGTAAAAAACGGACAAAATTATCTTTCGCCGCTTGAGATTTTCAATTAGTTTGATGGAGACATTTCGCAGCTTAACCGGTATGTTTCCTATATTTACGGGAGTTGAAAACATGAATGAGATTATTGTGGATGTGAGCTTTGAACAGACCAGAGTTGCTTTGCTGGAGGATGAACAGCTTAACGAGATATATATAGAGAGATTTGGCAACAAAAGAATTGTCGGCAGTATTTATAAGGGAAGGGTTGAAAATGTACTCCCCGGTATGCAGGCGGCTTTTGTGAATATCGGGCTGGAGAAGAACGCTTTTTTGTATGTTAAGGATATTTTCCTTGATTTAGAAGAATTTGACGGAGTGGAAAATGCGGACCAGCTTTCCATTAAGGATGTGCTGAAAAAGGGTCAGGAAATAATGGTACAGGTGGTAAAGGAACCTATAGACAACAAGGGCCCGAGAGCCACCACCAATGTCACGCTGCCGGGACGCTATATGGTGCTTCTGCCATATGCCAATTATGTGGGGATTTCAAGAAGAATCGAGAACGAGGAAGAACGCAGCAGACTGAGAGCCTTGGCCATGGAGATTAAGCCGGAAAACATGGGACTTATTATAAGAACTGCAGCCGAAGGCAAGGATAAGCGGGACATCAAGCATGATTTGAAACTTTTGCGAAAACTGTGGCAGTTGGTTAAAAGAAAGGAAAAAACGTATAACGCTCCAAGGATAATACACCGGGACCTGAACCTGGTTATGAAAACGGTGAGGGATATGTTTACCCGCAGCATTGACCGTTTTGTTATAAACAGCAGGTCTGAATACCAAAAAATACTTGAACTGCTTGACATGACATCACCGCAGCTCAAGGAAAGGGTTGTTCTGTATGACAGGGACCAGAACATATTTGATTATTACAATGTGGAGCCCAAAATAGCAAGTGCCCTCAGCAGAAAGGTATGGCTGAAAAGCGGCGGATATATAGTAATAGACCAGACAGAGGCCCTGACTTCGATAGATGTGAATACCGGAAGATTTGTAGGCAGCCTTGACCTTAAGGATACGGTGCTTAAAACAAACCTGGAGGCGGCACGGGAGATTGCTAGGCAGTTAAGGCTGAGGGACATCGGCGGTATAATAATTGCAGATTTTATCGATATGGAAAACGGCGGAGATGACAGAGTTGTACTGGAAGAGCTGAAAAAGAGCTTGAAACGTGACAGGACAAGGAGCAATGTACTGGGTATGACCCAGTTGGGCCTGGTGGAGATAACCAGGAAAAAGGTGGGCAGAAGAATTGATTCGATACTGCAAAAACCGTGCCCTTTCTGCCAGGGGACCGGCAGGGTGCTTTCGGAGGAAACGATGGCAAACAGGATTGAAAGGGAACTGCAGAGGATTTTCTCCCGGACCACCGCCGAAGCAGCCCTCATTGAAGCCCATCCGTCGGTGGCGGCGCTGGTGATTGGCAGCGGAGGGGAGCATTTGGCCCGCCTGGAAAAACAATTTGGAAGATATATATATATCAAGGGCAGTTCACACCTGCATCCCGAGGACATAGAAGTCAAGGTGACAGGCAGGAAGGATTATGTGGAAAGCCATGCTTTTCCGGTAAGGGAGGGCGAGATACTGGACATATTCATATATGAACCCCATGCTGTTAATAATAATGACGGAATAGGCAGAATAGAAGGATATGTGATAAACGTGGAAAATGCAGGCAATATGGCCGGAAAGAAGGTTAGGACCAAAATAACAAAGACCTATAAAACCTATGCAAAGGGCGAATTGGTTTGACAGGGCCCGTTTGCGGTGGTATAATATTTAAGTTGTAAGCAGCCGCACGAATAGGGTTTTATAAAACACCCGATGGGTGTACCTGTATTCGGCGAGACTGGGTCGAGGAGGTGTGCTGGACATGTATGCTTTGATAGAAACCGGAGGAAAGCAGTACAAGGTGGAAGAGGGAGACATACTTTCGGTTGAAAGACTAAAGGTAAGCGAAGGTGAAACGGTAAGCTTTGACAAGGTGCTGATGATAAGCGGCGAAGAAGGAGTCAAGGTCGGCAAGCCCTATATCGAAGGAGCAGTTGTGGAAGGCGAAGTATTGCTGCACGACAAGGACAAAAAGATTGTGGTATTCAAATACAAGGCAAAAAAGAACTACAGGCGAAAGCAGGGACATCGTCAGCCGTTTACTAAGATTAAAATAAGCAAGATAACGGGATAGTCCGGTATGATAACCGTTTGCGTAAAAAGGGATAAAAAAAACAGTATTGTGGAGTACAGGATAACCGGCCATGCCGATTACGACGAATACGGCCGGGATGTGGTCTGCAGTGCGGTGTCGGTGCTTGCCCAGTCAGTGATTATCGGCTTAACCAGAAGTGTGGGCATAAAACCCGAGTACTCGATGGATGGGGGCAACCTGTACTGTATCCTGCCTCCCCTAGATTACAAAAAAAGGAAAGAAGCTGATTTGCTGCTTGATACCATGTTTTACACTCTGGAGAGCATAAAACAGAGTTATCCCGGAAATATTTCCATCTTTGAAACGGAGGTGTAACAGATGTTTAAAATAGATTTGCAGCTGTTTGCCCACAAAAAAGGAGTGGGTAGTTCCAGGAACGGAAGAGACAGTGAAGCCAAAAGACTGGGTGCAAAAAGAGGAGACGGCCAGTTTGTTCTGGCGGGTAACATCCTGGTCCGACAGAGGGGCACAAAGATACACCCCGGCAGCAATGTCCGAAGGGGCGGGGATGACACGCTGTTTGCCCTGGTGGATGGAGTAGTGCGCTACGAGAGAAAGGGTAAGGACAAGAAGCAGGTAAGCGTATACGAAAAAGAAGCGATTATATAAAACCTTCCGTCAGGGAAGGTTCTTTTTTTACCGCCTATGGGTGGATAAAAATAACAGTTAATTGGTAAAACTAATCATGGGTGGTGGTTTTTGTTGTTTGTGGATATTGTCAAAATACATGTGGCGGCAGGCAGCGGCGGTCACGGAGCCGTTTCCTTCCGAAGGGAAAAGTACATACCCGCCGGGGGGCCCGACGGCGGAGACGGGGGCCGTGGAGGAGATATTGTTTTTGAAGCCGATGCAGGGCTCAAGACTCTGATGGATTTCAGATATAAAAAGCACTACAGGGCACAAAACGGCCAGAACGGAGCCGGCTCAAACAGGACCGGAAAGGATGGGGACCACCTGGTACTTAGGATACCTGTGGGTACCGTTATAAAGGACGCCGAAGAGGATAGTGTCCTTGCGGACCTGACCAAACCGGGACAGAGAGAGGTTGTGGCAGCAGGAGGCATGGGAGGCAGGGGAAATTCGAGGTTTAAAAGTTCCACAAGGCAGGCGCCTACCTTTGCGGAGAACGGGTATGACGGCGAAGAAAGATGGCTTGTACTTGAACTGAAACTCCTGGCGGATGTGGGGCTGATCGGTTTCCCAAACGTGGGCAAGTCCACCATTTTATCGGTGACAACAGGTGCATCCCCGAAGATAGCCAATTATCCCTTTACCACGCTCAGTCCCAATCTGGGTGTTGTGGAGCTGGGTGAGGGAAAAAGCTTTGTCATGGCGGATATACCGGGTCTTATTGAAGGCGCCCACCAAGGAGTGGGTCTGGGGCATGATTTTTTAAGACACATTGAAAGGACCAGGCTGCTGATACACGTACTTGATGTTTCCGGTTCGGAAGGCAGGGATCCCCTTAAGGACTTCGAGCAGGTAAACTATGAACTGGAAAGGCACAGCAGTGAATTGGTCAAAAGGCCGCAGATAGTTGCCGCCAACAAGATTGACCTGCCTGAAGCGCAACGGGCTCTACCCGGGATAAAAAAAGAACTGGAAGAAAAAGGTTATGAAGTATTTGAAATTTCCGCAGCGACGAATTCGGGACTTAAAAGACTTGTTTTCAGGGCCTATGAACTACTATGCGATATTGAAAAGCAGCTTCCCGAAGAAAAACGGGAAGATATTGAAGAAAAGAAGAAGATGCGCTATTATAGATTTAAAGAAGAAAAACCCTTCACCGTCGAAAAGGATGGCGGAACCTTTATAGTAAAAGGCAGATGGGTTGACAGGCTGATGTCCGGCATAAACATCGATCGGGATGAATCCCTGAAGTATTTTCAGAAGGTCATACGAAAGAGGGGTATAACCGATGAACTGAAAAGATTGGGTATTGAACAAGGCGATACGGTGATAGTTGGCGATGTTGAATTTGAGTACTATGAATAAGTTTGGGGGTCAGAAAAAGGCAATGGAATGCATCAACTGCAAAAACTGCAAACAGAACCAACCGACATATTATTGTTTTGCCCGTGATGAGGTGGTTGTTAATACTCACTATATGCCCAGAAAGGAAAAGATACGAACCGGCTGGAAAAAGGGACATCCCGGCTATGAAACCCATAGAAGGAAGCTCAGGAAAAATGAAATAGAAGTATGAAGGAACAGAAAGAGGCAAGCCTTTAAATATCAGGCTTGCCTCTTTGCATACATATAGACGCTTTAATTATGAATATTTTTCCATGCAGGTGGAATAATCGGGGAAGGAGGTGGCGGTAATGAAAGGGTCGATTGAGCATATAAAAGGCTGGATATCGGTCCGGCTGCGGAACGCTCGAATACAGGACTACTATTACAGCGGCGGGGATACCACAAAGCACTACCGGGCGAGAAACTTGGACAGGCTGTTTGCCAGGGTGATTGTATTCACTCTGACTGTCCTGTCCTTCTTTATATATACCGGAAACTTTTTTGCCGGTCTGTTTTTTGGGGGTGTCTGCATCTATTTGTTCGACAGGCTTGCAAAGCGTTTCAGGAATTTAAGATGCGAAAAAAACCGGGAAGCAATGCTGGAGAAGGAAGCAGTGGACAGGTTTAATAAGCTGCTTGAAGAAAAGACAAGCCGCGATTTCTTTGAAATTGTATGTGAAATGCTTGGAAAGGACCATTCCTTTACAGGACTTCGGATTATTGAGGATAATGAAAAAAGGCCGTTTTTAATCACCGGCAGGTTCAGAGGAGAAGATGTTGGAATATACGCTGACAAGCTTAAAGAGGGTACTTCGGTCAAAGAAAAAAACCTGGAAGAATTCACGCGGTACTGCATGGACAGAGGCTTAAAAAACGGTATATATATTGCCAACGGACCCTTTGATTATTCCGCCAGGGAATATGCAGTGAATCTAGATTCCTTCAATCTGTTTATAGCGGATACTAAAACCATGCACAAGGTGTTCCTTAAACGGGGATTATTGTTCCCTATTAAAGACCTTGAGGAAGGGCTGGAGCAAAAAATACTTGAACAGAATGAAGAAACCCATCACCGTTTCCGGAGAATACTGGCCTACAGGCGCATAAGAACCTATACGGTGCTGGGAGTCCTCATTGCAGTATATTCGGTTTTTGTGCCCTATTCGTTCTACTATCTTTTTGTATCCATAGTCCTTTTCAGCCTTTCACTGACGGCGCTTATTAAATGGAGAATAGAAAAGTACATGGAGGATGCCGAAAACAGCATAAAGTTGGACAATATTATGGATGCAGGCTAGTTTCCCGTCAGGAACGGTTTGTGATAAAACCGGGAAGCCTGTCCATGTCAAAGTTCCCTCCGCTTACCACACTTACTACCTTTTTGCCTTTACCCCAGTCTTCCTTTAATGCCGCCGCTACACTGACTGCTCCCGAGGGTTCGGGAACCGTTTTGAAATGCTCGATAATAAGGCGGATGGCCTGGAGAATTTCCTCCTCGCTTACAAGCATTGTTCTGTCAACATACTTCTTTACCAGCGGGAAGGTCAGGAAGCCGGGCTTCATTGTGAGCAGTCCGTCGGCTATTGAGTGGGTTTTTTCCAGTTGTGTTATCTCCTCTTTGTCAAGGGATACCGTCATGGAGTTGCTGCCGGCCGGTTCCACGCCAATAACCTGTGTTTTTGGCCGCAGGTTTTTCACAAGCGTGGCAATGCCCGATATCAGTCCACCGCCCCCTATGGGAACCAGTATAATATCCACGTCGGGAACCTGCTCCAGTATTTCTTTTCCAATTGTACCCTGGCCGGAAATTACGTCCGGGTGGTCGTAGGACGGTATTTCGAGATATCCTCTTTGCTGTGCGATTTCCTTCGAACGGGCCAGTCTTTCCCGGGAAGTTTTGCCGCAAAACTCTATCTGTGCGTTCCACCGGGAAACGGCACGGCTTTTAGCCTTGGGTGCCGTCTCCGGCATTACTATCACCGCCGGAACGCCCATCTTGTTTGCAACATAGGCCACCGCCTGGCCGTGGTTGCCGGAGGAAGCGGTGACAACGCCATTTAACGAAGGCATTTCTTTTTTCTGTTTTATAAGGCAGTTGCTGGCCCCCCTTATTTTAAACGAATTGGTTGTCTGAAGATTTTCGGCTTTCAGCATCAGGTCAAAACCCAGGTCATCTGATAATAAACTGGAATACAGAATAGGGGTAGTCCTGGCAAATTTCCTTATATTTGCATTAGCTTCCCATATTGACTGGAGTTCTAACAAAACATACCACACCCTTTCATTTGATCATTATGATGTTAAAACAATAATATCATTTTTTCTTCTGCATATTAACATGTTTTTGTATAAAGAAGATATCATTCCAGGGATAAATTTGGCGAATCAAGCAATTTTTCTTAAGGCTGGATACTTTAAATTTTACAGGAATACTGTATAAT
>Ga0334892_1001610_pt1 | contig 18597 bp, 24 predicted proteins | sample GraSluR3_MG_4_FD_207213 | JGI IMG/M metagenome (GOLD analysis project Ga0334892, IMG submission 207213) | Sludge microbial communities from methane-producing bioreactor in Wageningen University, Netherlands - Granular Sludge_15_04-R3 | ecosystem: Engineered > Bioreactor > Anaerobic >...
AAATACACGTACATACATAGATCGATCCATGGCGACGAAGACGATCAGCATAACCGAGGAGGCCTACGAGAGGCTGAAGGACCTCAAGGGCTCCGAAACGATGAGCTTCTCCGAGGTGATCCTCAGCTACTACCCGAGGCGGAGGAAGCTCTCCGAGACCCTGGCGGAGATCGCCCGCCTACAGACCGAGGACCTCGCCGACCAGATCGAGAGGACGTAAGAGGAGCTTCGGTCGGCGAGGATGAGGGCAGTCGAGCTCTGATGCCGGTCCTCGACACCTCCTTCATCGTAGACCTCCTCCGGGGGCGAAAGGAGGCCGGCCTCCTCCTCGCGGAGCTGGAAGGCCGGGGCGCCATCCTGGCCACAACGCCGATCACCGTTCTGGAGCTGTACCGGGGAGCCTTCCTCTCGGCGGACCCTGAAAAGAACCTGGCGGCGGCGAAGAAGATCCTCGACTCCCTCATCGTCCTACCCCTGGACGACGATGCAGCAACCGTCTTCGGCGCCCTCTCGGCTCGGCTCCGGTCGGAGGGAAAGAAGATCGGCGATTTTGACGTGGTGATAGCCGCAATCGCCCTCTGCCGGGACCGGGAGATGGTGACGGGGGACCTGCGCTTCCGGGATGTGGCGGGGCTCGCGGTGGTGGGGTGGTGAGGAGGAGAGAGCTGCTTCAATGGGGCCACGCCTTTTCAGACGTGGAAATGACGTCCATGGTGTGGGCGTCGACGTTCGAGTAGAACCGGCTTCAATGGGGCCACGCCTTTTCAGACGTGGAAATCCACGCACAACGGGTTGTCGCGTATCGTCCTCACGTAGCTTCAATGGGGCCACGCCTTTTCAGACGTGGAAATACTCATCGAGGAGCACAAGGCCCTTACGGCGTTCAAGACCGGCTTCAATGGGGCCACGCCTTTTCAGACGTGGAAATGGGCTGGAGTGTAAAAGCCTCAAAAGGGCGAATAAGGGCTTCAATGGGGCCACGCCTTTTCAGACGTGGAAATTCTATTGTTGGTGTAGGCCCCTATCTACACCAATCAAGCTTCAATGGGGCCACGCCTTTTCAGACGTGGAAATGATTGCATCGATGAAAGACCGGAGCGCATTTCTTAGTGCTTCAATGGGGCCACGCCTTTTCAGACGTGGAAATTAGTTTTCGGTTCGTAATAGTCTTTCGCATAACACATGCTTCAATGGGGCCACGCCTTTTCAGACGTGGAAATTATCAGTAACATCGAAATACATTCCGCCGGCGGTCATTGGCTTCAATGGGGCCACGCCTTTTCAGACGTGGAAATTCGGCGTCGGGCTCCAGCATCGCGAGCCGTTTCTCAGCTTCAATGGGGCCACGCCTTTTCAGACGTGGAAATGTCGCTCCCTGCCAAAGTGAGGGAGCTTATCGTCTCGCTTCAATGGGGCCACGCCTTTTCAGACGTGGAAATCCCTCGTCCCTCAAGATTGACCTCGCCTCCTCCGGCGCTTCAATGGGGCCACGCCTTTTCAGACGTGGAAATATGCTGGGGTGATCCCGATGCACCTCTACATGGCCCTGGGGCTTCAATGGGGCCACGCCTTTTCAGACGTGGAAATAAGATCCCGGCTGGTCCGCAAAACCGCGACCCCCCTCTGGCTTCAATGGGGCCACGCCTTTTCAGACGTGGAAATTTTCCGTGTTGCTCATTCTGCATGAATGCCAGGATGAGCTTCAATGGGGCCACGCCTTTTCAGACGTGGAAATAGGCCCTCATCCTGGGCGCGACCACCGAGCCAATCGAAGCTTCAATGGGGCCACGCCTTTTCAGACGTGGAAATAAGCCAGTTCTCGGTCGTCTCCGGAGGCTCCTCCTCCAGGCTTCAATGGGGCCACGCCTTTTCAGACGTGGAAATTTATCCTCAAAGGAGTCCTTACTATCGAGAACCTGGCTTCAATGGGGCCACGCCTTTTCAGACGTGGAAATTCTCGGCTTCGGATCTTGTGCAGGCTGGCAGCCCATGGCTTCAATGGGGCCACGCCTTTTCAGACGTGGAAATGATGGCGATGTAGAAAGGTTTATTGGCTCGGAGAGGCTGCTTCAATGGGGCCACGCCTTTTCAGACGTGGAAATGGAGGAGGAGGAGGAACCTCCGGTCGAGGAGGAGGAGGCTTCAATGGGGCCACGCCTTTTCAGACGTGGAAATCGGGTGGACCAAGGCGTGTCCTAGTTGTTCAATCCGGCTTCAATGGGGCCACGCCTTTTCAGACGTGGAAATTCCACGGCCTGCCTCCGCTCGTTCCTGAGCGGGTCCATCAGCTTCAATGGGGCCACGCCTTTTCAGACGTGGAAATGCTGGAGCGGGACATCAACCCCGTCCGCCACCACCAGCTTCAATGGGGCCACGCCTTTTCAGACGTGGAAATTCTGGGTCGTACTCTGGGGTCTCTACAGACTCCAGGCTTCAATGGGGCCACGCCTTTTCAGACGTGGAAATTTTACGGTACATAAGGCAGTATCTTAGGCAGTATCTGCTTCAATGGGGCCACGCCTTTTCAGACGTGGAAATCCAGGAGCTGTTGGCCGTATCGATGGCTTCGCCGAGCCCCTGCTTCAATGGGGCCACGCCTTTTCAGACGTGGAAATTGCAGTCGGAACACTTCGCTAAAATGGCCTGTTGGGCGGGCTTCAATGGGGCCACGCCTTTTCAGACGTGGAAATGCAGCACCCGCAGCCGTTCCAGTCGAATCACCTTCAAGGGCTTCAATGGGGCCACGCCTTTTCAGACGTGGAAATATCGGCGCTCCTGGTCGAGGTACTGCCACATACACGCCGCTTCAATGGGGCCACGCCTTTTCAGACGTGGAAATGGAGAGAGCCTTCTCCTGTTCATCCCCGGCAGTCTTGGCTTCAATGGGGCCACGCCTTTTCAGACGTGGAAATTGGCTTCGCTGAGGCCTGGGCGAGTCGCGAAGCGACTAGGGCTTCAATGGGGCCACGCCTTTTCAGACGTGGAAATCGGTTCCGACTCCCATTATGCCGCCAGAACCCACGGTGGCTTCAATGGGGCCACGCCTTTTCAGACGTGGAAATAAGGCTGATCATTGACGCCACAGAGGAGGGCGAGCCATGCTTCAATGGGGCCACGCCTTTTCAGACGTGGAAATTCTGCGCGGATCTCTCGTATATTGGCCTCGAACTTATGGCTTCAATGGGGCCACGCCTTTTCAGACGTGGAAATAAGCTCCAGGGCCAGGCCGTCATCAAACAGTCCAGCGCTTCAATGGGGCCACGCCTTTTCAGACGTGGAAATGATCTTTCCGTCGATCCTCATTCAAAATCCATCTCAGCTTCAATGGGGCCACGCCTTTTCAGACGTGGAAATGGCTCCAGGAGCACGTAGCCGATGAGCTGGGGGTTGCTTCAATGGGGCCACGCCTTTTCAGACGTGGAAATAGGAGACGAGGATGAGGACGGAAGCCGAAATCAGAGAGGCTTCAATGGGGCCACGCCTTTTCAGACGTGGAAATGTTTGCGGGCTGGAGTGGTCACGCTTCGATCTGACCGCTTCAATGGGGCCACGCCTTTTCAGACGTGGAAATTAGCTAGCTACTAGGTTATATAGATTTTCCCTTATATCGCTTCAATGGGGCCACGCCTTTTCAGACGTGGAAATAACATTCCTGGTATTTTGCCGCCGCTCTCACCAGGGCTTGCTTCAATGGGGCCACGCCTTTTCAGACGTGGAAATGGCAGAATACCATCTCACCGGCTCGTGGCCGATCGCGCTTCAATGGGGCCACGCCTTTTCAGACGTGGAAATGTTCGGCATGACGGCGGAAACGTCGGGCGAGTCGGTGCTTCAATGGGGCCACGCCTTTTCAGACGTGGAAATGGCGCGAGGCTTATGAACGTTGGCGACCCTGAGGAGCTTCAATGGGGCCACGCCTTTTCAGACGTGGAAATTCGTACATCCCCCAGATCCACATGATCGGGAACGTGATGCTTCAATGGGGCCACGCCTTTTCAGACGTGGAAATACTGGTCCAGGCCATCGACGCTAACCATTGCGGCACCGCTTCAATGGGGCCACGCCTTTTCAGACGTGGAAATCTGAGAGAGGGACGAGGTGACGATGCTGGCAGCGTGGGGCTTCAATGGGGCCACGCCTTTTCAGACGTGGAAATAGGCTGGAGCGTATGCAAATCGTTCCCAGATGGCTGGCTTCAATGGGGCCACGCCTTTTCAGACGTGGAAATAGTAGAAAGGCTTAAAAAGGATCTCGCGGAGACAAATGCTTCAATGGGGCCACGCCTTTTCAGACGTGGAAATCCCCAGGTGTCTCTCGAAGGTCAAGGTTGCCCCTCTGGCTTCAATGGGGCCACGCCTTTTCAGACGTGGAAATAATGCCGAGTCCAACGGGCCCCCCAAAGTCCACAGGCTGGCTTCAATGGGGCCACGCCTTTTCAGACGTGGAAATACCGACCCGCTCCGCGACATGGTCCCGCAGCTCCCGAGGCTTCAATGGGGCCACGCCTTTTCAGACGTGGAAATAGCGGTGGGCCGTCGCCGTCGACGGTGAGGCCGAGGTGGCTTCAATGGGGCCACGCCTTTTCAGACGTGGAAATTGGGGCGATTGGCACGCGCCAGCATTCGCCGAAGGCGGCTTCAATGGGGCCACGCCTTTTCAGACGTGGAAATCGCCTCCCTCCCCTTCTCCTGGGCGAAGGCTACGGCAGGCTTCAATGGGGCCACGCCTTTTCAGACGTGGAAATAAGGGAGCGGCACCTGAGACCACCGGCGTCAAAAAGCGTGCTTCAATGGGGCCACGCCTTTTCAGACGTGGAAATTCTTGAACGCTATGAGAGAACTCGAAGACTGATTGCCTGCTTCAATGGGGCCACGCCTTTTCAGACGTGGAAATGGAACGTGAATAGCTACGATTACGAGCTTGAGGTCGGCTTCAATGGGGCCACGCCTTTTCAGACGTGGAAATCTGGATCTCGTCGAAGTTGTCCCAGCCACCCTCTTGCTTCAATGGGGCCACGCCTTTTCAGACGTGGAAATCGCATCGGCGACGACTTCACCGTCCGATCGCTGCCAGCGCGGCTTCAATGGGGCCACGCCTTTTCAGACGTGGAAATTTAGAGAGTCCTCCTCGAAAGGTACAGGAGATCCCGCTGCTTCAATGGGGCCACGCCTTTTCAGACGTGGAAATTCGCGTCATTGTGTCACCTCTACTAGTTTAGGGCTTCTGCGCTTCAATGGGGCCACGCCTTTTCAGACGTGGAAATGGCGACCGTGGCTTTTCAAGAGGGATGTACTGATGATCGCTTCAATGGGGCCACGCCTTTTCAGACGTGGAAATTGTTCCTAGCTCAGATCATCTCGGCGGCTGGCCTTGTGCTTCAATGGGGCCACGCCTTTTCAGACGTGGAAATTTCGCACGTATCGCCGCAACTACAATCTTTACAAGTCAGCTTCAATGGGGCCACGCCTTTTCAGACGTGGAAATGGTCATCCTTGCTATCCGCACGATCACTCCATCCCTCACGCTTCAATGGGGCCACGCCTTTTCAGACGTGGAAATTAGACCATATGCAAGACATGACCTCAGGGATTTACCATAGCTTCAATGGGGCCACGCCTTTTCAGACGTGGAAATTTCATTTCGAGATTGATCTCAATGGGAATATTATTAGCTTCAATGGGGCCACGCCTTTTCAGACGTGGAAATGTTCCGCCCTTTTCCCGGACATGGGACGGCATAGGGGGCGCTTCAATGGGGCCACGCCTTTTCAGACGTGGAAATGGCTCGTACCTCGGTCGGCTGGGGATGAGCCGGGACGAGCTTCAATGGGGCCACGCCTTTTCAGACGTGGAAATAGCGGCCATTTTTCGGGCTCACCTGATGCCGAAAAAATGGCCGTTTTCGAGAGGTCGGCTTTCGTCTCCGTTCCTCTCACATTCTTGCATCGATTCTGCCTCGACATTCGATATCAAGCTCCTTTTCGAGCGGTTCCAGGGTTTTTGGTCACCACTATACCTCTCGCCGCAGGTCAGAAGACTATAGCCGAGTGATCGCTCACCTCGGGGCGGACCCCCAAAAACTCGATCCTCCGGTCGACTTCTCCCTCCACAGGTCCCAGGTTTATGATCATTACCCGGTCCTCATCGTGCTTTATGATGTCGGTCAGGGCTGCCACCAGCTCCACCCTCCCTTTCGGGGATAGGTCGCAGCGAAAGACGGAGTAGTGAAGAGGGTCTCCGAAGCCCTTCATCGTCTTGTGAACCTGGTAGAGCCGCTTCTGGTCCATGATGTCGTAGCTCACGATGTAAGAGTTCAAGCCGCTCATGATCTCACCTGGTACAGAAGGGAGGATAATCCTCGATCTCCCCCGAGACGACTCTGGCAAGGAGCCTCGCCTGGACCTCCAGGATTCGCCGATAGCTTACCTTGTAGCCGAAGATGGGATGGGTTATCTCTGAGCTCATCCTCCTCTCGTACCCGGAGACCACCGTCTTCTTCCCCTTAGGGGTCATGGAGACGCCAAAGCCCCGTCGGACGAAGTCCTTCTCGGAAAGCTCGCCGTTGTTAAAGAGGGTGATTGCCGTAGAGTCTGCTATAAGAGGCCGAAACTCTTCCATCAGGTCCAAGGCGAGGGCTGGCTTTCCATACTTCGGCCGGTGGTAAAATCCCAGATATGGATCGAAGCCCACTGCCAGAAGTGTAACGAAGACGTCCTTTACAAGTATCCCGTAAAGATACGACAAGACCGCGTTAGCAGGGTCTTTTGGAGGCCGCTTGTTCCGGTTCTCAAAGGAGAAACACCCTGCCTGGGCCTTGAGAAGGCTATCAAACCGAGAGAAGTAAGCTTGGGCCGCAGCTCCCTCTATCCCCAGGAGGCTCTCGACGTTTTTGGCCCCTTCCGCCTCTCTCGCCAGACGGTTCAGAGCAGCCAACACCACCTTCGGAGCACCCGAATCGTTCCTACGAACTAGGGTCCTACAGTTTCTGATCTTGCCGGAGACAAAACGCCTCGCCATCTCCAGAGATCGGCTCTCGCTTTTGGCCTGGTCGAACTGCTTTATCCTCAGCTCCACGTTCTTATGAACCGTCCCCTGAGAGATCCCGTAAAACCAGCCGCCAAAAGAGAAGTGGCAGACGGGGACGCCTCGCTGGAGAAGCTCCGCGAGAGCCGGCGAAGTGATCTCCACGCCGCCGTAAAGGGAGAGCTGAGCCACCTCCCGGAGCCTGGCATCTCCCGCCTTGCCATCCCTAGACCAGAACTCCAGCCGATCTCCCCGCCTCCGAACCGTCTCGCCCTGGCCGACGACGTATATGGGAACCTGATCGTCCCGGGTGGGAACGAGCCTTCTAGCCGGGGCATACCCCTCTATCCCCTCCGCTTCCATCTCCTTCAAGATGTTGACCTCATCGGGGAGGCATATCCCGACAAGAGAGCAGCGGACGCATTTTGGGCTCCCCTCCAGGGGTGGAGGCATCCCCTCCTGCTGGGCGACCGCCTGCAGCTCCTCTATAAGCTCTTTTGTCCTTCTGATAATCGCCTCGTCGAAGGGTATGGTCACCCTCTCTTTTGATTTGGCGTAGTAGATCACCCCTTCATCGCAATCGAAGCCATTCTCCCTCAAGACCAGCCCCTGAGCGCAGAGCTGGACCCTCTCGGGTTCGTATGCGCCCTCGGGGACCTTGGGGGCAGCTCCCCTCTTGTAGTCCACCGGGGTAACTTTGCCCCCTTCGCCCTCCAGGAGGTCTATCCGACAGGCAACGCCAACATTGGGGCCGGCCAGGGATACCGACCTGGCGCGAAATGTCTCTAGAATGTCTTCAGCTCCGTCCGGCACGGCCCCCGAATCTGAATCGACCCGTCTGTGTTGGAACCGACCATCTACAGTGTCGGAGCTGTCCACAAACTCCCCTTGAACCCACTCGATGTAGCAGAGCCTGGGACAGTATGCGAACTCGTTCAGCATCCTGGCTGGGATCAATTCTGGAAAATGCCCGTCATTCGGTCTGTATCCATCTTTCGTCAAAGTCGTACCATCCCCGTTTGAATATCGGTCGCGACCCAGGAACATCGGCGTTCTGCCTCATGTGTCCTAAAGCCCTTCCGTTCGTCTGGGTCGAACGGTCCCGGACCGTTACGGGTGCCTGTTCCCAGAAACGCCAATACAAATGTGAAGATCAGCCAGGTGCTGGCGTGAACTGCCCCAACCCGAAATGGGCACCGTACCCCAGCGCTATGGGAACGGTCACGGGCTCTGAGAATACGAGTTCGAATCCGTAACCCATACCAGGCTGGTCTCCTTTACGATTCCGTCGGAACTGGAGCCACCTAATATCTCGACCACCCCGACCCGAGAGTTTCTCCAACGGCTTGACGAGTACGGGTTCGGGCAGGCCATGGTTGACGGCTTCACGACGAACTTCGTCTGCAAGCCACTCCGTGAGCGGTCCTCGTCCTTTGCGGTAGTGCCTGGGCGGAACGAAAGGAGTCGCGCTGGTGAAATGAGTAATAGGTTCTGCTCCAAGCAGGTCCTCACTCTGCCCCCACCTCAGAGGTACAAGGTAAATGTCCGGTTTGCCGTCTGATTGCCATATCTTGTTGAGCCTGTCCAGTGCAGCAATCTCTTGGCGGTTGAAGGGATCTTTGCAGAATATCAAAAGATGGTCCAGCCACCCGTCTCGATCCTGATCGAGAGGCAGAACGTAAACGTGCTGATGGCCTTTCATTGGTCCGCCGCTCTCATCTTTGCCGCTGAACTTGGAAGAGACCTTCTTTGGGTTTTTGACGATTCCTTTGTGGATGCCCATCAGTCTGCTGCGAATCCGTTCAGACACCAATAGAGTCTCGGTTACCGACGGCTTCACCTTAGATTCGAGAGCGTATATCACACCATTGATCGCCGATTCGCGCCTTGAAGTCCGGGTATAAGGTACCACGTCGAAACAGTTGGCTGGACGCATGTAGGTGACGTATTGAAATGCAGGAGGAACGCTCAGACGAGCTGCATGCAGTTCTGCAGTTGACCAGGCCAGAGCATCCATCCATCTCAGCTCTACCGATCTGCCGCGTTTGGTTGAAGGATTCACTGTGTATGGATTGGCATCATAAATCGGAGCCGGAACTGAGCAGGCTACTCTCAGAGGCTCGAAATCCTCGACATAAGGAGACCCATCTGCAGGGAAACAGTTCCAGTTCACGCCATCCATATTAGAGACGGTTCTCGCAGCCACCCATGACTCGGACCTCCCAAGATAGTTCATCAATGCTAGCATTTGGTCCAGGTCACATCTCATGTTTTCGTCGAGGTCTACATTGGGCCACTTTGCCAGCACGTTTGACCCCCTGGCCACGATTACGAAAGCATCGAATATCAACTGCTTCTTGGTCACGTCCTTCTCGTTCTGGCTGAGGAAAGACCTGGTGTGGGACGCAGTCGCTGGAGGCAGATGGAACACAGGCGGCTCAGAAGCCAACGCAGCGAAGATCGGCTCGACTCTACTTTCGGGCCAATCTCCGAGTTTCCTTTTCCATACGTCGTACAGGCCTCTCATGAGCCTGTAAGGGGACGGTGGCCATTCGGGTACACCTTCGTTCACGTTGCGTCCCCATGGCGTCGCATGAAACCGTCCCGTGAAGAACGTCAGCTCGATAACCAGCATGTCGAGATGCTCCCTCTATGTTTCTGCCGTCTCTTCCTTGGAACTCTTGAGCACTACTGGAGTTTCTAGCACTGTCAATGGTGGATCTGCAAACAGCCCGTTATCAGCGCACGCCTTGATATTCTTCTGTACGACTTTGAGCAACATCTCTTCATCGGGAACGACGAACCCTTCAGGAGCTGTCACCTTGATTTCGCCTTTCAGCGCCAGGTCACAGGCGGTCCGAAGCCTTAGTCCTCTAGCCAGGAACTTTCGAATCTTGTACAGCCCGAGGGCGACGAGGAACTCTTTCGCTTCAGGTTTCAGTCCGTAACCGTCAATAAGGGCAAGATCGAAGTTGAAGTAGGCCACTATGCTGTCAGCAGTGTACTCCATACGGTGGTAAGGAACGTTCGAGTAAACGTTTTCGCCGTAGTTCACAGCTCGGATCTTGCCGGTGGGATCCAACGGGTTGTTCTTGACACCACCTGAAGCCACCTCTCGGACGCCTTCCGCCTCGATGAAGCCGGTGATTGCTCTCTGAACCTTGACTCTACCATCTTCCAGGTTGGCCATAAACGCCCCGTGGAGAAGCGAGTTTGGGTCGTAGAAGAACATGGTTTCTGCGATCTTGTTCCAGTTGAGGGGTACTCCTTTCTCGTATCCTGCCATTTTCTTGAACGCCTGCTTGAACTCATCATTGCTTATGATGAACGGTGAATTGATGCGGTGAGCTTCCACTAACGAACTTGTTTCGGTCTCGATCTTTCTATCTTTATCGATCTCTCCTTCGAGCTTGGCCAAAATGTAAGGGATACCTTCGATATTCGGTGAGATCCTCGGTCCGGAACCGTTGAGACAGGTCTGTTCGAGCCTGTTGGCTATGGACTGGGCAGACTCAACCAGAATCATCCGTTTTCCTTTAGGATTCTCGTATATAGCCGCGCCGAGGTCGGCAAATCCCGTCGGTTGGAACCTATCCCCCTGAACGGGTTGAAGCTCGACCTCGATCAAGAGACGAGGGACTCTGTTCAACATCTTCATATCGATACCTTCTTGGACCATTTAAATACGCCCCATTTTATATACATATTACAACTTTTTCTCGGTTGGTCTGAGAACTAGCTCCATGATCCTCTGCTTGCCGTAGATTGGAAGGAGTAGAGCAGCAGCCAACCGAACACCGTCATCCCTGTAAGGGAAATCAGAGGTTAGGGGGAAAAGTCCCACTGAAGTTAAGCGGCGTCCAGCAACCTTACACGCGTCGTTTACGCGACCTGCGTTAAGGAGCGGGACAATGGAAGGTTCGGGCTTGATTGTTTTTTCCTCGCCACCAACTTTCATCTTACCTGAATAGAAGAGGAGTTTAAGTAATGCCCAGGATCTAGGTACCGGATTTTCCTCGGTCGGTTTCCACCTCCGTTTGCGCTCCCTCAGATCTCTCCTGGCGGCTTGGACCCTGTCTTGATGTGACCAATCTATCCAGGTGAAACCGAACAACAGGTCCTCGACTAGAGACTCATCGATGATCCCGTCAATCAGGGCGCTCGCGTCCCCCAAAGAGACCCGAATCTCGCCCCAAAGCGGGTTGGGCCTTATGTCAAACCTCTGAGCGTCCATCAACCTTCGGGACAGAACGGACGCCATCCTGGCTGAGAGCGAGTTTCCTTCCCAAGCGGTCTGACCTCGACCATCCGCCCACATCCAGGGCTTACGTGGATCGACAGGTGCCAGATTAGACCTTATCGGACCCACGTCCCCGGTGGATCTAATCGACGCCAGGGCTGCAGCTATCCTGACTTCCGTGCTCCCGTCGTCGGCGGCTACGATCCATCGGGGGCTGAGTCCCGAGATCGGACCGCTGAGCTTCGGACTGCCACCACCACCTCTCTGTGCGATGAGACGTTCGAGCTTTCCGATGGCTGCGACCAGATGCTTGACGTAGGCTGCGCCACCGTGCTGGAGCAGGCTATAGATAGCTTCGTCGATGCTTCTCCTCGCTGACAAGAACCGCGCAGGTGGTCCTTGTCCCTTGAAACCTCTCAGGAACCCATCAACCCTCCTCAGAGGTAGATCAAGCTCTCTGATCAGATCGCTCTCGGTCCGGACCCGAACTGAAAATCTGCCAGCGGGCAATGCCACGTAACTGTCACCCCGTCGTTTTAGCAAGCTGTAGCGCACGAACTCCGAGACCCCACGATCGACTCCTAGGGATGAAGCAGCTTCAGCGAATTCGATTCCATTAGATGCGGACTTCCGTTCGACGTCGGCCCTCCCTTCGCTAATGAAAGTTCGAATCTCGCTGTATCCCGAAGGATGAGTCCAAATAGGTGCCCATATCTCAGCTCTCGCATTCTGGTCGTCTCTGTCAAAGGACGAGGTATATCCCACAGGTGTCGCCCTGACCGTAAACGGGCTTCTCATGAACCCTCGGCTGGATGCCCTCTGACGACGTGCCACCGAACTCGCCCAGGTGATCGTTCCCTCCACGGTGAGCACGAAATTCCAGGGGTTCACTGGAAAGTCCTTGTTCTCGATTCCTTGGCCTTGATTGAAACCGCCTGCACGACCTGGATCGTACTGGCCAACGCTGGCGATCAGAAGGTGATCGGTCGAATCACCAAACAAAGCACCTTTTAGCAAGCTCCGGGATGATTCCTCGTCATCTGAAAGCAGCATCCAAGACAGATTCTTCATGAAGGCGTTGGAATACTCGAAACGCCCCTCGTTGCCGCCCGTCCCGAGAATTGGAGGATGCTCGATTTCGCCTTCGGGACCGATGACCGCTGTAGCGTCGATCCATTCCACCACACGTTCGTCGAGCCGGTCTCTACAAGCCTGGATGATCTGCTCTTTCCCCGCACCTCGTTTCATCTGTTTGACCTTGGTCCTGATCTTCTTTGAGGGTTTGATCAGCACTTTTATCGATTTGACCCGATCTTTCTCGGCTTGGGATGCTCTTCTCGGCGGCTTCGTCTCGGCTTCTAGCTCTTCGATGGTCAAGTTCAACGGACTTTCCGGGGCGAATATCGGAGCTACGAGGTCGACCTTCGAACGGACTTCATTCACAAGGTCGATAATCTCGTTCCACGACTTCCCAGCCTTGCCAGAAGCCACCTCTTCTAGCATGTTAAGCATCGTTCCGAGAGGAAGGCCAGTTGGCGGCATCTCTGGAAAGGACTTAACCATCCGGATGGTTTCTCTATAGATGGCAAATCGCTTCGACTCGCAATTCTGAATGGCGTCTATACCTTCGGTGTTATCGCCCTCCAAGAACCCACTGCCACCGTTCCAAGGCGATACTATGGGGGATGGGACGTACTCGTCCAGAAAGAAGTTGATCAGACCTTCTCTGTCCAGCTTCGATTCGAGCTGGAAGATGCCGCTATCCCACCAACCACTCGCGTTTGGATCGTTCTGTTCAGAGATCAGCCGCAATACTGCAAGTCCCGCCAAGTACGAGGACAAGGGTTCGGATGTGCAACCCCCGAGAGATATGCGTTTCATGTTCCACCCCTGCTCGCCCTCTCGTCGGCAGCTTTCATCAGAGCTTCAAGAAAAGCAAGCCTGAAGGGACCCAAGTCAGGTCGATCTCTCAGATCCAGAGTCCTCGACAGCCAACTAGGGCCATTGGAGCTGCGGCCTAGCTCCATGAACGACAAATCGATGGTCGTAGCTGGCATGATGACGCCTTCACCGAGATTTGTCTCTGGAACTATGTCACCGTCCCAAACTCCACGAGCGAATCTGATGCTGTCGTCTGGAGGACGGAACTCATCCGGCATCGATCTGATCGACATGCGAACTTTGCCGTGGTGGGCAGCGGCCAGGTAAGCAGTGAGATCGTCCTTGCCGTTCAGAAGGGCGACGATCCCGGATGCGAGTTCATGGCGGAAGTACTTGCGGCGGTCGTCGTCTTCATCGAGCTTGTTAGGCAATCTGCCTCGCCACGCATCTTTGGGCGCCTTAGCTGCTGGTGGGTCGATGAACTTTTTCAGCTCGTCCTTCGTTATCATCGCCTGGAACGACTTGTGGGCCTTGCCTGCATCGTGCCAGCGAGATCCTTCAAGAAGAGATTCTTTCCACTGACCGTCAAGATCGATGGCATCAAGAATCTTGGTCATCTCCTGACACACCTGATCAGTGTGTTCTGCAAGCGACATCCAGCCACCAGCCGCCATCTCAATGCTCGAATAGCTGTCAGCAGTCGAACTCTTGACTTCTGGGACTATAACCGGTACTGGTATTCTAGATCCGATGTTCCAGCCCACGTCTACGGTGTAATGACCGTCGTTCGCCCTGAGCATCAGAGTAATTCCGGGGTAGATCAAGTCTAAAGTTGCTCGGACCCATCGGCCATCAAGAGCGTCCCAGATCCAGGCATCCGTGCCCTTGCCAACCAGATCACGGATCTCACCAATTGGTACTGAACATAGCTCATTCCTGTGTGGTCCTCGTTCAGGTTCCTCGGCGTTAGGTCCATCATCAGGAAGGTCCCGCCAGAATACCTGAACATCAGTATCAGAAGTGTCACGTATGAATCGTGATATGTCAACGTCCTGACCTGCCAGGTCAGGCGTAGTATCGAAGAGATCTACCATGTCCTTGAGCCGTATCACCTGACCATGTTCGTACTTTTGAGGAACTTTTGGCAGCAGACCCGGTCCAACACTCTGACCTTCTCGATCCAGGAGGACTTTACGGGCTTCATCTAGCTCGTCTTCTGAATAGGGTAGAGCAGACCCTTTCTTCTCGGTGGGCACATCTATCCAATATACTTCAGCGCCATTGTCCTTTCCAGAGCGGTTGCATCTTCCAAACCTCTGAACGAGCGAAGGCCAGGGAGCCACCTCGGTGAACATAACCTTGGACGATACGTCGACACCGGCTTCTACCACCTGGGTGGACACTATGATGGTACCTTCGGGACCGGGCTCTGCGATAAGATCATCAACCACCTTCTTCCGGTCTGGTGGTCTGAAGCGGGAATGAACGAGAACCAGTTTTGCTTCCGGGTTCTTCCTGCTTATCGCTCTGTAGAGGTCAACTGCCCGGCCTACAGTGTTCAGTACGCTCAACGTGCGAGTTTCAGGTTGGTGTTTCTTCAGAACGGTTTCGGCAAGACTCTTTGGATCGGTAGAGTCGGCCTCGGCTTTTCTCAAAGTCTTCACGGCCTGGATTCGTTCGCAAATATTGGTTTCAGCTCGGTCATCCAGACTGAGAGAGAGAGTCTCAACGAGTTTTGTCCCAGGATCGAAATCCACGGTTGCCAGCCATTCGCGTTCCAGAGTTGCGCTCATCCAGACGGATTTAGCCGGTAGAGAGTCCATAGTCCCCAACAGGTTGCGGAACGCCTGGATTTGGGTGGTAGTGGCCAGCCCTCTGCCCATGAGCTGGACCTCGTCCATCACCCATAGGCAGTCGTTATTGAGGAGACCGAAATGGGTGGGCCAACGATATCTGCTCATACCATATCCACGGTTGAGGGCGCGGGATAGTAGCATGTCTTGGGTTCCGATGATGATGGCATCTCTTTCCGGATATCTGTCCCATCTGTCCCGCCAGTCTTGATCCTCTCCACCCATGAGCACTGTTACCGCGATCCTCTCCCCTTTTCTGTCGTAACTTGCAGCAAGTTCGGTTAGGGGTCTGTCGTCGCTTGGAGACTCCGCCAAGATCCCCAGCGCCTTAAGCCATTTATCCGTCTTCTCTTTAGTCTGCTCTACGAGGACCCTCATGGGTAGGCAATAAACCAGCCTCCTCGCGGTGCTTGACCGGATCTCGGCACGAGGATCAAACCGTCTCCTCCAAAGCCACCCTAGTATCACAGCGTCGGTCTTCCCCATGCCGGTTGGGATCTCGATCAGGTCTGGAAGCTCAAGCGAAGTAGCCAGCTTGCGCTGAAATGGATACGGCGTGTGTTTAGTGGCCGCCTGGAAGAAGGCATCGAAACTCCATCCAGGATTGGATTCTTGAATCAATTTCCCTCCTTTACCCGCTGACATTAATGGGGCCATGCCGCCTGGCATGGTGATTTCTTCTCCTGTCCGTCTTAATCGGAAGAACAGGCTTCAATGGGGCCAGTAGCTCGACGAGCTACGGTGATCCGCATCACACCAATTTGTTTGGGGTGTACTTAAGGTTTTCTGTTCTTTTGGTAAAGATAGGAACCCGATATTCTGCGCGATAGATTTATATGCCAAAAAGTCTCAAGGAAAAAACCTTGGTCCAAGTGGATGGGAGGCAACCCATATGAACGTTTGCCCACCACCGCGCTGGAACTAAGATAGAAGAAATAGACCGGCCCGCAAGCCGTTGGCGCGGCAATGCGCGGGCCAGGAGTGTATCAAAGATGAAAAGGCACGTTAGAGTATATAAGCCCTTGGCCCATTATATGGGAAGCATATCATATAAATACGCCGCTATTTTTCAGGCGGTGGTGCAGTGACCAGTGGAAACGGTTACGCACTATTTGGAAGAATTCTCACTCTCAGCAAAGCTACTACATGGGACGAGGCCAAGCAAGAATGGGAGCTAGATTCCATCGAGTTCGCAAGTCCAGACGACAGCCCCTGGAGTTGCCTCTGTGGGCACACCCCAATCAAAGAACTGTGCTACCTCCGAAACTGGAAGACAAACGAGGTCGTTGTTGTAGGTAACCACTGTGTTCGCCACTTTTTGGGCTTCGATCATATTTGTAGGATAACAGCAGCGGTCAAGGAGAAGCGAATCAATGCTGACGTCATCGAGTATTCTTACCAGCGTGGGATTATCAACGACTGGGAACGCGGATTCTTGGAGAATGTCCACAGGAAACGAAAGCTTTCTGTGAAGCAAGCCGATAAGTTGGCCGAACTGAATGTGAGGATTTTTTCGGCCATCTTACGAGCAGAAGCACGTCAGAAGGACATGGCCGCCACAATATAGGAGCCCATAACTCAATCTTTTTTATGTAACTGAACCTGGTACTGAAGCTAATTCCTGAAATCTACAATCGGGTCAGGAACGGAACGCCCCTCGTCTTCAATGCAACTTCGATCTCCTGCCCGGGAGGGCTCATGTATTCTGGATATTACGCGGAGCGCTCTCCCGACTTCCGGTACTTCCTCTCTTACGGCAAGCCGGGCAGCCTCGAAGGAGAGTGGTACAAACAGACGCCGGAGATCGTCGATTCTTGGGAGAAGACGATCGCAGAGATCTCTTCGGACGGGAAGAGCATGCACTTTGCACGGTGGGACCAGCTCGCCGAGGTGGACTTCCCGACGTCGTGATCTTCTTCGCCCGCCCCGAGGTCCTCTCCGGCCTCTTCACCCTCGCAAACTACGACAGAAGCGACCCTAACGGCGTCATCTGCCCGATGGGCGCAGAATGCAGCTCCATCATCCTATATCCGGTGCTCGAAGGGCAGAAACAGGAGGACGAGCCGAAGGTCGTCTTGGGGATCTTCGATCCCACGGCCCGGCCCTGTCTGCCCCTGGACGTCCTCTCGATGGCCTTCCCGATGAAGAGGTTCGAGAAGGCGGTCGGGTACATGGAGGAGAGCCTCCTTTCGACGAAGGCATGGTCGAGGGTCCAGAAGAAGATCGAGCAGAGCGCGGCTCTTTATCGGAAGGGGTGAAAATGGGGGGTCCGAAACCGCCCCCTCAACTCCCCCAGAGCCCCGCTTTGCGGTCGACGCCGTGGACGGCGAGGCGCCGACCTTTCCCCCTCCGCTATTCTCAGATTCTCATCTCCTCAGAACATGATCCCGCAGTCGTACTCCACCAGCACCTCTGACCTCTCGCCGAGGATCAGGTGGGGGGCCTCCCTCTCCATCAATATCGACCTCTTGAGAAAGCCGCCCCACTTGGTGAAGACGACCGCCTCCACCTTCACCAGGTCCCTATTCATGGAGACGGTCGGGGCGAGGTCGTACTCTGCCAGGTCCGCCAGGAGCCCTTCGATCGTCGATTCGTCTGCGCCGAATCCGCCTCCCAGGCCCGCCCTGGCCTCCTCCAGGTCGGAGATGATCCGGTCGTCGTTGTAGGCGTCGTGCCAGAACTGGTAGAAATGCTCGCCCTGGATCCGGAGCAGGGCGAGCTGGAAGAAGCTCTCCGGAGACCCGTCGGCGGCGAGGTGGCGGAGGTAGAAGTCCTCCCGATCCGCCCGCTTCTTTGGGGAAGCGGCGGCGTACTCGGAGTAGTTGCGGTAAGGGGCGGCTTGGGATTTGCGGGCGTAGAGGACGGGTCCGCCCCCGATCCCGGCGTAGCGGTAGACGTAGTCGAGGACGTATCCGCGCTGCGGGGAGATCCGGTCGAGGACCTCGAAGTAGAGGTTCGCGTCGAAGTCGCCTTCGGTCTTCTCGGCGTCTTCTTCGGCCAGATGGTCGGGGAAGCCCAGGGGCTCCTGGAGCGCCTCGAACTCGGCGACGACCTCTTTCGAGTAAGATGGAGAGATCGTCGTCACCAGGAGCCACGACGGCTCCGCGATCGCCATGTTTTCATCCGCCATCTCCCCCTGAGAGCAGGAAGGCTGGAGGGATACGGCGAGGATGGAGAGGAAGAGAAAGATCTGCAGGAGGGTTTTATGGCTCATCATATATCATACCGCCCCGAATTTTTTTAGATGCCTTTTGAGATACTCTCTTGAGCCGATCTACTCGGTCTTCTAGTTGGCCTATTACTATTCATATTATTTAATGGTATTTCGCCCCCGATCGCCGGGAGGATATGGCGGCGAATATAAAGCCATGATGATCTATCGCCATAGGTGAGATTATGGATTGGAAGACGACCGGCCTGAACCTGACCGCCACGATATGGGAAGAGGAGGAAGCTTACGTCTCCAAATGTCCCGAGCTGGAGGTCGCCAGCTGGGGCAGGACGCCCGCGGAGGCGCTTCGATGCCTGAAAGAAGCTGTAGAGCTATACCTGGAGAATGCTGAGGAGCTGGGCCTCTTCCCATATTCTAGAAGCGGATAAA
>Ga0334892_1001615_pt1 | contig 18556 bp, 16 predicted proteins | sample GraSluR3_MG_4_FD_207213 | JGI IMG/M metagenome (GOLD analysis project Ga0334892, IMG submission 207213) | Sludge microbial communities from methane-producing bioreactor in Wageningen University, Netherlands - Granular Sludge_15_04-R3 | ecosystem: Engineered > Bioreactor > Anaerobic >...
GAGGTGATTTTTACCTCAACCCGCAGAGCGGCTACCGGCAAACGAAACAGTATGATTACAGGCCAAAAATATGCCGACCTGTTCAGGGCTACCTTTAGTGTGCAGCGGCAACGGTGGGAACAACCGCAGTTGCTTGAGGAAAACCTGATGATTAACACAGGCGACGAAGAGGGCGCTGCAACACTGAACTCTACGGGCGAACAGATGATTTTTACCCGGGCGCGGTACGACAAAACTCAGTCGCTGGGAACGGAACTTTACACCACTTCTCAATCGCGTGGCTCCTGGTCCGAACCCATAAAAATTCAACTGGTGGGCGATAGCCTTATTGCTGCCCACCCGGCGTTAAGTCACGACGGCTCGGTACTCTATTTTGTGTCGGATATGCCGGGCGGCTATGGAGGTAAAGACATTTGGCGGGCAGAGAAAAGCGGCGGTACATTTGTCGATCCGCTAAATCTTGGTCCCGAAATTAATACTCCCGGTGACGAAATGTTCCCGTTTGTGCGAGACAACGGGGAGCTCTATTTTTCATCGAATTACCATTTTGGAATGGGCGGGCTCGATATTTTTAAAGCAGTGGAAGATGAAGACGGTAACTGGACCGTTGAAAACATGGGCTACCCGGTGAATTCACCGTTTGACGATTTTGGAATTGCCTTTGTTGAAGGCGAAAATAAAGGCATGTTCACTTCAAGCCGGAAAGGATCACGCGGTGACGATTTGTATGAATTTGTTGTTCCTCCCATTCTTTTCAGGGTTGAAGGCGATGTGTTCGATAAAGAAACCAACGCCAGAATCGATGGCGCTACGGTTCGCATTATTGGTACCGACGGAACCAGCCTGCGTGTCCGCACCCAGAACGGAAAATTTCAGATGCCGCTGAATGCTGAAACGGAGTACATTTTTGCCGCCTTCAAAGACGGGTATTTGCGCGATAAGGCCTCGGCCAGCACAATTGGACTGGAAGACAGCCAAAACTTCAGGTTCGAGTTGTTCCTTACGCCAACCGATGCTCCCATCAATATTGAAAATATCAATTACGAATTTGCAAGCTGGGAGTTGCTGCCCGAGTCGGAAGCCGCTCTGGATACACTGGTGGCTACCCTGATGCTGAATCCGACCATCACTATTGAAATTATGTCGCATACCGACCATGTGGGCAGTGACCAGTTTAATTTCGAGCTATCGCAAAAACGGGCACAAAGTGTTGTTGACTATCTGATTGAAAAAGGTATTAGTGCGCAGCGCCTGGTAGCAAAAGGTTACGGTGAAACCTGGCCGAAAACCGTTACCCGAAACCTGGCCCGGCAACACGATTTCCTGTCCAGAGGTGATGAGTTAACCGAAGAATTTATTTTGCGGCTAAGTGAAGAACAGCAGGAAATTGCCCGTGCCATCAATCGCCGCACAGAGTTCAGGGTGCTTTCCACCGACTTCATCGAACGGTTCGATGCCGAGCCGGAAAGGTAAGCACAAATTTTCAGCGTTTTTTGTCCACCAGAGCAAGTATGATTCCCACAATGGCAACAACGCCGCTAATGATGACGGGAGTCCAGTCGGCGCTACTTACAGCTATATCCATTCCTAAAAAGCTAAAGCTTTCCGAAGCCTGCATGGCTTGATATCCAAAATATACCAGTCCTATCAGCCCGGCAATCATCAGTACGAGTCCTATTTTTTTCATATTGAAAGAATTAAAATGATGTAAATGGTCTAACGTGCCGGGGCGATGAATTGTTTGCATTTGGCTAATAAAATTCAGTTTCATGCCTGCCCGAAGCACTGAATTTTCAGTTAAATTGTTGAGCTGGCATAAAGCAGGAATCGAAGTTTTGAACCGTCGGGAGATTATCCAGAGCGAATCGCCGTTTTGTACGGTATAGGTGGCAGGTGTGGGTTCGTTTACCGAATATCCCACGGGTTTCAGTAACTGGTTCAGCTCGGTCAGATTATAAGTTCCTTTTACCTCATCGCGAACTTTGGTGTTTTCAAAATCGAAAATCAGCTCGGGATCGAATGCCCGTCCGCTTTCCCTTATTTCAAAGTGTAAATGGTCTGTGCTGGCCCTTCCTGTTCTGCCAGCCAGTCCAACAGGTTCTCCTTTTTCCACTGTTTCGCCCGTTTTTGTCAGGAACTCCGAAAGATGTGCATAGCTGGTTTCCAAACTGTTGTTGTGGCCGATTACCACCAGGTTGCCGTAACCGTAGTAGTATCTGGAACGTGTCACATTGCCGCGGTAAACAGCATAAACTGTGTCGCCCCTGTTCAGTTTTATGTCAGTGCCTGAATGCATTCTTCCCGAACGCGGGCCAAACCGGCTGATGACTTTGCCGGTAGCTGGCAGGCCAAATTGTTCCAAAAGTCTTCCTGCGGGAATATGCCGGTCCTGAATGATTTCGTTTCCTTGAAAAATTGCCGTTTCGGGCAAGATGTAATAAAGTGAGTCGAAAGTCTGAATTAACAGCGGGTTTTCAAAACCTGCCACCACCTTCAGCGAATCGGTGTTGACGTATTGCGCCCGTACTTCGGTTATAACAACTAATACAATAAAAAGTACGATGTATCGTTTCTGCATGGATTGACATAAAAATGGAACTGAACTTTTATCGGAAAATAACGGTGCAATGCTATGAAATATTCTATTTCCAGGAAAGAATTTTTTATTTCACAATTGAAAATTGAGTATTGGATATTGAATATTTCTTTTTTTCTTCTCTAAATCGCTTCCACAAACAGCCCTTCCTCCGTTTTTTCCACTTTGGCCAGGTTATTTTTGGTGAGCCCTTTTATGGCTTTGTCCCATTTTTTATTGCTCAAACCGGTTTGTTCTTTCAGTTGGTTCAAATCGATTGGCGACGCTGATTTCAATAATTCCATCACCGCTTTTTCGTCTTCGGTTAGCTCCACTTTTTTCTTTTCGGGTTTCATTTGCGGGAAAAAAAGCACATCCTGAATGGACGAACTGTTGGTCATGAACATGGTAAGCCGGTCGATTCCCATTCCCATTCCCGATGTTGGCGGCATACCGTATTCCAGTGCACGCAAAAAGTCGTTGTCGATGAACATTGCCTCGTCATCACCTTTTTCCGAGAGACGTAACTGTTCCTCAAAACGTTCACGCTGATCGATGGGGTCGTTTAATTCCGAATAGGCATTGGCCAGTTCTTTTCCGTTTACCATTAACTCAAAACGTTCGGTGAGTTCCGGATTGTCGCGGTGTCTCTTCGTCAGTGGCGACATTTCCACCGGGTAATCGGTTATGAATGTTGGTTGAATGTAATGCGGTTCGCACTTTTCTCCAAAAATTTCGTCAATCAGTTTTCCTTTTCCCATGCTCGGGTCGGTTTCAATGCCCAGCGTGTTGCAAATTTCGCGCAATTCAGTTTCATTCTTTCCCGAAATATCATATCCGGTGTGTTCTTTTATGGCTTCGGTCATGGTAACCCGCGGGTACGGGGTTTTATAATCAATCAAATTTTCGCCCAGTTTTACTTTTGTTGTTCCATGCAGTGCCAAAGCCACGCGTTCACAGATTTGCTCGGTAAAACTCATCATCCACTTGTAATCTTTGTAGGCCACATAAATTTCCATAACGGTAAATTCAGGGTTGTGGGTGCGGTCCATTCCTTCGTTTCTGAAATCTTTAGAAAATTCGTAAACACCCTCAAACCCTCCAACAATTAGCCTTTTCAGATACAATTCGTTGGCAATTCTTAGGTAAAGGGGAATATTCAGCGAGTTATGGTGTGTGATAAAAGGACGTGCTGCCGCGCCGCCCGGAATGGGTTGTAAAATGGGAGTTTCAACTTCAAAATACCCATACTCGTTAAACATTTCACGCATAGTGTTAATGATTTTGGTGCGCTTGGTAAATACATCTTTCACCTGTGGATTTACAATCAAATCGACATAACGCTGGCGGTAGCGCTGTTCGGGATCGGTAAATGCATCGTAGGTTTTGCCTTCTTTTTTCTTCACCACCGGCAACGGGCGGAGCGATTTGTTCAGCACCGTAAAATTTTTTACATGCACCGTAATTTCTCCCATCTGGGTTTTAAACACAAAGCCTTCCACTCCGATGATGTCTCCCCGGTCGAGCAGTTTTTTGAAAACTTCGTTGTACAAGGTTTTGTCTTCTCCGGGGCAAACTTCATCGCGGTTTATATAAATCTGAATGCGGCCTTCATGGTCTTGTATTTCGGCAAAAGAAGCCTTGCCCATAATCCGGCGGCTCATGATGCGGCCGGCCAGGCAAACTTCCTGAAAATTATTTTCTTCCCCGCTAAACTTCTCCTTAATTTCGCGGGTAGTGGTGTTTATTTTATATTCAGCTGCCGGGTAAGGGTCAATACCCAGCTCGCGTAACTTTTTTAACGAATCTCTGCGGATGATCTCCTGTTCACTCAATTCCATATAATCCATTGTTTTACCTTCCAAAAAATTTTTGCAAAGATAATAAAAGATGTGGGTTTGATTTTCACAAACCCGTTGATTGCAAGTGGAAATAACAATCAGTTTTCAACTAAAATCATATCCGTTTAAATGATTTTTAAATATCTCTGAATTCCCCGGTTTACCAGCTGCAATCGCCTGTGAATTATTATTTTTGCTGAAAATCAGAAATTATGGGATTACATGTTCACCCTGAAGCCAGGGCTTTGATATTCGACCTCGACGGCACATTGTCCAATTCACTGCCGGTACACATGAGAACCTGGAACAAAGTGGGCGAGGTTTACGGGTTTAAGTTCGATCCGCAAATTATGCTTGAAATGACCGGGCGTGCTACCATTGAATTTGCCCGGAGGGTGGTGGAACAATACGGACTTTCTGCCGATCCGGAAGAAATTGTGAAGCTGAAACAGCAATCGTTCTGGGATTTGGCCGGTTTGCTCGAGCCGGTAAATGAAATTGTTTCGCTGGTTAAAGAATACTCGGGAAAATTGCCCCTGGCTGTTGGTACAGGCGCCAGCCGTAAAAGTACCGAAGTGCAGCTGAAAGAACTGGGTATTGCAGCTTATTTTGATGCTATTGTAACTGCCGACGATGTGACGCGTCATAAGCCAAATCCGGATACTTTCTTGAAATGCGCTGAATTACTGGGCGTTGAGCCGGCCAAATGTCAGGTGTTTGAAGACGGCGACCTGGGCATTGAGGCCGCCAAAACCGCTGGTATGATAGTTACCGACGTACGTCCGCACATCAATTACGGAGAATGGATACATTCGTAGTTGCATTTGAGGCCGTTTTACCCCTGTTTCTGATCATCCTGACAGGAACTCTGTTTGCGCGCATAAAATTTGCTTCACAAAGCTGGGTTGAAATTCTGAACAAATATGCGCTGATGATTGGTTTTCCGGCGCTGGTTATAGTTTCGATGCTGCATATCGGGACGGAGTTAAAAACGTATATGCCGCTGATTTTAAACAACTCCGTTTACATTGTTGCCACTATTTTGCTGGCCTATCCGGTTTCTGCATTGCTGAACTTTTCAAACCGGATGAAACGGTCGCTATTTTTGATTCTGCCGTTCGGCAACATTGCCTATCTGGGCATTCCCGTACTCTCAAATGCTTATGGCACAGACATCCTTCCGGTGGCTGCCATCATATCATCGGTCTATGTTTTTTGGATGCTTACCCTGGGATTGATTTTGGTTGAAGTTCACGGCAACCAGAAATTCAATCTGAAACGAGTGGTCCTCAGCCTGCTTGCAAACCCTCTTTTGATTTCTGTCTTTGTGGGAATTTCCATTGTTGCTTTTGGAATTACTTTGCCCACCTTTATAGACAAAACTGTACGGCTTTTTGCCGACTCTGTAACGGCAGTTGTTCTGTTTTCGCTGGGCATTTTTTTGGGAATACAAAATTTTGGAAAACCCCGCGAATGGCTGCAGGTTGCAATATTTGTGGCAGCAACCATGATTGCACTACCCGCCCTTTTCTTTGCATTGATAAAATTCTCCGATCTTCCGCCAGATCAGTTAAAATCGACTGTTTTAGATTCCGCCATGCCGCTGGGGCTTACCCCCTATGCCTTATCGGTTCAGTACCAGTTGGAAACAAGACTTTTTGCCCGTATTGTGGTGTTGGGAACCCTGCTTTCCATCGTTATTCTTCCGTTTTGGATTACTGTTCTTGGTTGAAAAACCGGAGAGGCAGATTTTCGAGCTTACCGATGAAAACCAATGTGCTCCGGTTTTCGGTTACCAGATTTTCACCTTCATAAATTTCAAAATTTCCACCCACTCCCTGAAGAATAAATTCAAATGGTTCGTTTTCAAAACAGAGAATTCCTTTTGCCCGGTATATCTCCTTTTTGTAAACATCGAGATTGTAGGCCAGCCGGCGATTGAATTCTTCCCGGTTTAAAGGTGTATTAAAAATGAGCGTTTTGGTTTGAATGGCGGAATGAAGATGAGCAGTTCCGGGGTCTGGAAAAATTCTGGTTTGGCGCCTGATGGCAAATAAATCAAAATCGTCTGCCCGGCCGTCCGCCGTAAAATGCAATTGAGCCAAAGGGTTCACTTCAGCAATCCATACTTTGATATTTTCCCGTTCTTCCGGCTGAATTTTTTGTGATTTGGTGACTACCAACTTGTCAGCAACAGCAAATTGTTTCAGGGAAATTTCCTTTTCGGGCAGGTTTTGAAAATTCAATGCATCCACCATACAAATGGTGCCATTGAACGAATATAGCTCCTTCAACCGTTCCTCTCTGAAAAACGGACGGATAACCCCTGCCGGATCGGCAATGCCGGTGGTTTCAATCAGCAGGTGCTGCACGTGCGGAAATCGTTCGGCCAGTTCCTGCAGCACCAGTTCGTATTCATTGGTGATGGTGCAGCAAATACAGCCCTGCTTCAGTTCAAAAAGCCGGCTGGCATCCACTCCTTTTATCAGATGCGAATCGATGGCAACATCTCCGAACTCATTTTCAACCAATGCAAACTGAATTTCAGGATATTTCTTTAGTATAAAATTAATGAAAGTGGTTTTCCCCGAACCAAGAAAGCCAGTAATAACAGTTACTGATATTTTATTCTTTTGTTTCATTCGGGAAATTAAAGTATCGGGTTCCGGGTTCCGAGTTTCGGGTTGTGTCACTGAACTTTTAAACTTTGAACTCTGAACTAATACGCAAAAAGCGGATAATCCTTCATCATCTGGTGCACTTTCTCACCCACAGCTTTTATCATTTTTTCATCGTCAATGTTTGAAATCACATCGTCGATAAGCTGAACAATCACCGGCATTAAATCTTCTTTTACGCCGCGGGTTGTAATGGCTGGCGTTCCTACACGCAGACCCGAAGTCTGGAATGGTGAGCGACTGTCGAACGGCACCATGTTTTTGTTTACGGTGATATCGGCCTGCACAAGTGTGTTTTCCACAAGTTTTCCGGTAATGCCGGGAAATTTGGAACGCAGATCGATAAGCATGGAGTGGTTATCAGTCCCTCCGGAAATGACGTTGTAACCCATCTCGATGAACGCTTTGGCCATAACCTGTGCATTTTTCTGCACCTGTTTCTGGTATTCCTTAAATTCAGGTTCCAGCGCTTCGCCAAACGCTACTGCTTTTGAGGCGATTACATGTTCCAGCGGTCCGCCCTGCTGTCCGGGGAAAACTGCCGAATCGAAGAGCGACGACAGGGTGCGTACCACACCTTTCGGGGTTTTCACTCCCCACGGATTCTCAAAGTCTTTGCCCATCAGAATTATCCCGCCACGTGGTCCGCGCAATGTTTTGTGGGTGGTTGAAGTGACTACATGCGCATATTTTACCGGATTTTTCAATAGCTCAGCGGCAATCAGTCCGGCCGGGTGAGCCATGTCAATCATCAGCATGGCGCCAACTTTGTCGGCAATTTCGCGCATTCGCTGGTAGTCCCACTCACGACTGTAAGCCGAAGCTCCGCCGATAATCAGTTTTGGTTGGTGCTCCAGCGCCAGTTCTTCCATTTCATCGTAATCCACCAGGCCGGTATCTTCTTTCACCTTGTAGGCAACCGGATTGTATAGAATTCCCGAGCTATTCACCGGCGAACCGTGCGAAAGATGCCCGCCGTGCGAAAGGTCGAGGCCCAGAAAAGTATCGCCCGGTTTCAGAATAACGCTTAAAACAGCCTGGTTGGCCTGGGCCCCGGAATGTGGTTGCACGTTGGCCCACTCGGCGCCGTACAATTGCTTAATGCGGTCGATGGCCAGTTGCTCGGTTTGGTCCACAAACTGGCAGCCCCCGTAGTACCTGCGTCCGGGATAACCTTCAGCATATTTATTGGTCATTACCGAGCCCATGGCTTCCAGCACCTGGTCGCTCACAAAATTTTCGGAAGCTATTAATTCAATTCCGCCCAACTGGCGTTCCCGTTCTTTCTGAATGATATCAAAAACCAGCGTATCTCTCTTCATTTGTGCATAAACTTTGAAATTCAGCCCAAAGGTAACACATTTTAAAAAAGCCGTTGGTTGATGCTGTTGTGAAAAATGAACTATTTTTGAACAATGAAAATTAAAAATGGCTAAATTGAAAAACTGTTAAATTGGAAAATGGATTTTTCTAAAATTGAAAATTATAGATTTGGATGAAATCGAACTCAGAGTTACATAGAAAATCAACTCAGCGCCCTCCGTTTTTAAGCGCACTGTGTCTGCTCACTTTTACAGGAAGCAGCATTGGATTTTTCGGTTATTTTCTGGCAGCATTTTTTTTTGAAAAGACATCGGAACTGATTGTGAAATATTCGTCGTGGCATAGCTCAGAAGCCATTTCGCCGCTCTATTTTACATTGTTTATGGCGTTGTTTGTCATTTCATTAACCGGGGCAATCCGTATGTGGAAGTTGCACCGCGACGGCTTTTTCCTTTACGTTTTTGCTCAACTGGCCATTCTTATTATTCCTGTTTTGTGGATTGACTGGCAGGCATTTTCAACCACCAATGCCATTTTTACAGTGATGTTTGTGACAGGATACGGTATGAATTTCAAAAGGTTAAAACGATAAAATCATTGGTGCATGTATCCGTTTTTATTAAACACAGGCCCCTGAAGTCCGGTTTTAGAAGTAAATAATTTCCCGACAGATTAAAATTTCAAGACAATACCAATATTGATGTAGGCTACTCCGTACCCCAATTCGAGCATTCCGGCCAGATTTTCACTGAAATAATATCTTCCTCCCAAATACCAGGAATAGGTTAATCCGCTTCCAACCGTAGAATGACCGCCCCAGGAACCCCCGGATCCAAAAGATTTTGAACTGACAATATTATATCCCAGCATGAGCCCGGTGTAAGTATCCAGTTTGTCAATAAACTGATAATGTAATGCGCCACGGTCTCCAATAATTATACTGGAGTAGTTCCAGCCCCAGCCCTGGTTTTCCCATTTGGCACCTGTATATTCAACGTTAGAATGCAACATTTTTTTTGCTCTGCTGTTTCTCTCTAAAAGTATATAATTTTAAAAAGAAAAAATGAAAGGTATAACTACATTTTTAGCAGGATTGATTATCGGAACAGGAGCAACTTTTTTGATAATTAGTATAATTCTTCCCAACAAAATGTTTGTGGTGGAAGAAAGCAAATTTGATTTTGAAGAAACGGTGGATGCCATTGTAGAATCGGCAGAATCAAAAGATTGGACCATTTCGCATATTTACGACCTTCAGGCATCGCTGAAGAAAAAGGACTTTGATGTAGCCCCGGTTTTTGTTATTTCACTCTGTAACCCGCCTTATGCCAACAAAATTCTTGGAACCGATGAAGACCGGATGGTTTCTGCTATGATGCCCTGCCGGGTGGCTGTGTATGAAAAAGATGGAAAAACTTATGTTTCTATGCTGAATGCCGAACTTTTTGCCCGGTTTCTCAGTAAAAATGCAAAACAAACCATTGTTGAAACCAGTGAAGAAACAATCGATATTTTAAAACCAATAATTAATTAATAGTATGAGAAACCTTGTTTTCATTTTGGGAATATTTATTCTCGTCTCCTGCGGAGGACAAAAAAAGCAAAATGACGGAAATGATTCAACTGCGCAGGCTGCATTAATCGAGGTAACATTAAATGTTGGAGGCATGCATTGCGATATGTGCGTGGCGTCCATTGAAAAAGGAGTTGGGGAAATTGAAGGTGTTGAATTTGTTGATGCCGAATTGAGCGACTCAACTGCTGTGGTTCATTTCAACGAAGCAGAAACCAGTTGGGCCGAAATTACACAAGCCATTGAAAAAAGAGGATATACGGTAAAAGAATAAAGAAATATCCTTTTATTCAGGTGATTTACCTTGTTTTTTCGTCAATTGGCGGATTGTGGCATTTTTTTTGTTTCGCTTCGTCCTAATTTTACAGGAAACAGAAACAATTTGCCATGAATTACAATGAAAACAATAAACAGAAAGTTGCAGTCGGAAAGGTTGCAGTCTGGAACATAAAGGTAGCGGTTTTTGAGCCGGCTATGATTTTGAGCCGGTTGCTGCCAGCCGAAACTAAATACTGGAAGTTAAAGGTAGTGTTGAATTAATAAAAAAGCTTCCGCCGCCCGGCGGAAGCTTTTTATTGATTACTGGTATTCGTCCCAGCTTTTTATGCTGATGTCCTTTAAATCATATTTGCAGATTCCGTAAATAAATGCACTGGCCACCCTCGCATTCGTAATTAACGGCACATTAAAATCAATGGCATTTCTCCGGATTTGATATCCGTTTTTCAATTCCCGTTTTGTGTAATTTTTGGGAATATTTATCAGTAGATCAATTTTTTTATCTCTAAGGTACTCAATGGTATTCGGATGCCTGTCTTCTTCGTCGGGCCAGTGGAGCAACGTGGTTTTTACGCCGTTGTCGTGGAAAAATTTGTGAGTGCCCTCGGTTGCAAATAAATTGTAGCCCCTTGCCTCAAGCATTTGCGCACTTTTCAGCAATTCAATTTTCGAACGCGAAGGACCGGAGGAAATCAGGATGTTTTTTATTGGAATGCGGTAACCTACCGAAAGCATCGCCTTCAGAATGGCTTCGTAATAATTCTCGCCAATGCAGCCCACTTCGCCGGTTGACGCCATGTCAACGCCAAGCACCGGGTCGGCATTCAGCAAACGGGCGAATGAGAATTGCGGTGCTTTCACACCCACGTAATCCAGCTCAAACAACGATTTGTCGGGCTTTTCAACCGACACACCCAGCATTACTTTGGTGGCTATTTCAATCAGGTTGAGTTTCATTACCTTCGAAACAAACGGAAAACTCCGTGATGCCCTGAGGTTACATTCAATTACTTTAATGTCGTTGTCTTTTGCCAGAAACTGCATGTTGAATGGCCCGGTAATTTCAAGGCCTTTGGCAATCTGCCGTGCTATCCGCTTAATTCTTCTTATGGTTTCCACATATAATTTTTGCGGCGGAAAAACAATGGTGGCATCGCCCGAGTGCACTCCGGCAAACTCCACATGTTCCGAAATGGCATAGGCAATGATTTCGCCCTCGCGGGCCACGGCATCGATTTCAATCTCCTTGGCTTCTTCAATAAATTCTGAAACCACCACCGGATGCTCTTTTGAAACGTTGGATGCCATTTCAAGGAAATGTTCCAGTTGGTCGGAGTTGGAAACTACATTCATAGCCGCACCCGAAAGTACATACGATGGGCGGATGAGAACCGGATAACCCACTTCATCAATGAATTTGTAAATTTCTTCGAAGGTTGAAAGTTTTGCCCAACGTGGCTGGTCCACCTTTAATTCATCGAGCAGCGACGAAAATTTTTCACGGTCTTCTGCATTGTCAATTTTTACAGGCGAAGTTCCCAGCACCGGCACATGCTGGCTGTATAGTTTCATGGCCAGATTGTTGGGAATCTGTCCGCCCATGGAAATAATTACCCCGTGCGGGTTTTCCAAATCGACGATATCCAAAACCCGCTCAAAAGTCAATTCATCGAAATAGAGCCGGTCGCAGGTATCGTAATCGGTACTTACCGTTTCGGGATTGTAATTTATCATTACCGACCGGTAGTTTTCCTTTTTAATGGCGTCGATGGCGTTCACACTGCACCAGTCGAATTCCACCGAGCTGCCAATCCTGTATGCACCAGAACCTAATACAATCACTGATTTATCGTCGTTCAGGTATTCAATGTCGTGTTCGCTGCCATTGTAGGTCAGGTAAAGGTAATTGGTCATTGCCGGATATTCACCCGCAAGCGTATCAATTTGTTTTACCACCGGGGTAATTCCATGTTTTTTTCTGAATGCCCGAACTTTCAGCAAATCTTCCTGAATATTTTTATTCTGACTTTCCAATACCAGCCGGGCAATCTGGAAATCAGAAAATCCGGCTTGTTTGGCTAGTTTTAACAGGTGAACCGGAAGGTTTTCAAGTTCATTTACCTGCTCAAGCTCTGTTTTTATATTGTGAATGTTTTTCAACCGGTATAAGAACCAACGGTCAATTTTGGTTTTTTCATAGATGTCGTCAATCGGGTAGTTTTTATTAAACGCTTCGGCAATGGCAAAAATCCGGCGGTCAGTCGGATGGGTAAGTTCCGATTCAATTTCTTCGATGTTAACTTCTTCCTTGTTCCCCACAAAACCGTGCATGCCAAGGCCAACCATGCGTATTCCCTTTTGAATGGCTTCCTCGAACGTTCGGCCGATGGCCATAATTTCGCCCACACTTTTCATGGAACTGCCAATGTTTTTTGAAACCCCGATAAATTTATTGAGGTCCCAGCGCGGAATTTTTACCACACAGTAGTCCAGCGCCGGTTCAAAGGCGGCAGTGGTTACTTTCGTTACCGAGTTTTTCAACTGGTGCAATCCGTAACCCAATCCCAGTTTGGCAGCCACAAAAGCCAGCGGATAGCCGGTTGCTTTCGATGCCAGTGCCGAGGAACGCGAAAGTCGGGCGTTCACCTCAATCACGCGGTAATCTTCAGAATGCGGGTCAAGGGCAAACTGTACGTTGCATTCCCCAATAACCCCAACACGACGAATGATTTTGATTGAAATTTCTCGCAGTTTATGGTATTCCGCATTGGAAAGCGTTTGCGAAGGCGCCACCACAATACTTTCGCCTGTGTGAATTCCCAGCGGGTCGAAATTTTCCATATTACAAACAGTAATGCAATTGTCGAAGCGGTCGCGCACCACTTCGTACTCCACTTCTTTCCAGCCTTTTATGGATTCTTCGACCAAAATTTGCGGCGAATAGGAGAAGGCCTTGGAGGCCAGTGCTTCCAGCTCAGCATCGTTTTCACAAAAACCACTGCCCAAGCCGCCCAACGTGTAGGCAGCCCGGATGATAATGGGGAAACCGACTTTTTGCGCTGCTGCCCTGGCTTCAGCCATGTTGGAGGCTGCAATACTTAGTGGTGTTTTCACATTAATTTCGCCCAGCATTATGCGGAAAATATCCCGGTCTTCGGTATCGATAATCGACTGAACCGGTGTTCCCACAACTTCAACATTGTATTTTTCCAGCACGCCTGACTGGAATAGGGCCACGCCGCAGTTCAGGGCAGTTTGTCCGCCAAATGCCAGCAGAATACCCTGCGGTTTTTCCTTTTTGATTACCTCTTCCACAAAAAAAGGTGTAACCGGCAAAAAGTAAATTTTATCGGCAATTTCTTCCGAAGTTTGAATGGTGGCAATATTCGGATTAATGAGAACCGTTTCCACACCTTCTTCCTTCAGCGCTTTTAAAGCCTGCGAACCGGAATAGTCGAACTCGCCTGCTTCGCCGATTTTTAGTGCTCCCGAACCGAGGACTATCGCTTTTTTAATTTTAGGATTTATCATGATGAAATACGTTACTTGTTAACCGACTGTTTGTAATCTTTAATACTCTGAATAAAATCGTCGAACAGAAATTCCGTATCTGTTGGGCCACTGGAGGCCTCCGGATGGAATTGCGTGGAAAAAAACGGTTTGGTTTTATGCCTGATACCTTCGTTTGTGTTGTCATTCACATTGGTGAAAAGCGGTTCCCAGTCGGTTGGCAGCGTTTCGGTAGCTACAGCATAACCGTGGTTTTGTGAAGTGATGAAACACCTGTCGGTTCCCCGCAGCAAAACCGGCTGGTTGTGACTGCGGTGTCCGTACTTCAGTTTATAAGTATCGGCTCCGGCAGCCCGGGCAAGCAACTGGTTACCCAGGCAAATTCCCATAACCGGCTTGTCATCAGTTATTATTTTCCGGATATTCTGAACGGTTTCACTGCACATGGCCGGGTCGCCGGGGCCGTTGGAAATGAACACGCCATCGTAATCTTCATTACTGAAGTCATAATCCCACGGAACACGAATCACAGTGGCTCCCCGTTTCAGCAAACACCTCATGATATTGTTTTTCACTCCGCAGTCAACCAAAACCACCCTGGGGCCGCCATTTCCGTAAACTTCCCGCTGGGTACAACTTACACGTGCCACCAGGTTTTCCATATTCGGGTCGTAAAAATCGATGACCTCGTCTCCGAATTCAATTTTCCCCAGCATTGAACCCTTTTCACGTAAAATTTTTGTTAAAGCGCGGGTATCCACATCAAAAATCCCCGGAACATCGTATTCCCGCAACCAGTCCGAAAGACTTTTCTCAGCATTCCAGTGGCTGAACTCAAACGAGTAATCGGCAATAATCAATCCGCTGATGTGTACTTTGTGCGACTCATAAAATTTGTGAATTCCTTCTTCCGATTCGCTAAACGGAACCCCGTAGTTGCCAATCATCGGATAGGTGGAAACCAGAATCTGCCCGGTGTACGACGGGTCGGTAAGGCTTTCCGGATAACCCGTCATGGCGGTGTAAAAAACCACTTCGCCGGCAACCGGTTTTTCGCTTCCAAACGATTTTCCCACGAAAACTGTCCCGTCTTCGAGGGTGAGTTTTGCTTGTTTTACTTGTAACATGTTCAATTATCTGTTAAAAAAAATGCGCCTGCCCCGCAATTGGTTCAAACGCATTCTTTTGAATTATCCTTTTGTATTGTGCCTGTTTTATTCCCCATGAACTTTCTATTAAGAAGTTTTTGTAAAAACCGGGACAAAAATAGTAATATTTCCATTAAAAAAACTTGCATTGATAAAAAAATGTATAATTTTGCAATCAAAATGTATATTTATTCACAATGAAGAATAGGGTACAACGCCAGCTTGAAATACGACGGATAATTGCAAAGGGAAATGTGCACAGCCAGGAAGAATTACTGGGTGCGCTAAAAATAAAAGGGTTTGATTTAACTCAGGCCACCCTTTCGCGCGATTTGAAGTTTTTGCAGGTGGCCAAAGTACCGCATCCGTTGAACGGATACATTTATATTATTCCGGATGATGGACAGGAAGTGACAAAACCAATGCGGTCAAAAGACAATTTTCTGGCTGAAGGTTTTAAGGGCCTCGATTTTTCTGGAAATCTGGCGGTAATGAAAACGCTACCGGGTTATGCGAGTACAATTGCGGCTGTTATCGACAGTGCAAGGCAGTGGGAAATATTGGGAACGATTGCAGGAGACGATACTATTTTGATTATCAGGCGTGAGGGGACAACGAACACCGATTTGATTAACGCCCTGGTATCAATCATCCCAAAATTGAAAAACAAATTTTAGAAATGAAGGAATTAAAAAATATAAAAGTTTTGGTTGCCGGGAAAGAACACCTGAATTATGTGGATGAAGTTAACGACGCCATCGATGTGGCTTCCAAACAAAGGGGTACCGGTATTGCGAGGAGGACTTACGAATACCTGGCTTCCAAAATTGAAGAAGGCAAGGCAATTATTGCACTCGACGGGGAAATTTTTGCTGGTTTTTGCTACATCGAAACCTGGGGGAACAAAGGTTTTGTGGCCAACTCGGGTTTAATTGTGGTGCCCGAATACCGCGGTTACGGGCTTGCCAAAGAGATTAAACGGAAGGCATTTCAGCTTTCCCGAAAAAAATATCCCGACGCAAAAATTTTTGGTTTAACAACCGGCCTGGCTGTAATGAAAATCAACCACGAGTTGGGATATAAACCGGTTACTTTTTCGGAACTAACTGATGATGAGCAGTTCTGGAACGGATGTAAAAGCTGCGTAAATTATGACATTCTGGAACGAATGGAGCGCACAAAGTGCCTGTGTACAGGGATGTTGTATGACCCGGCATGGGAAAAAGTACCTAAAAAAGAAAATGGCATCCGAAAAAGAAGTTTGATGGATGTGGTGAAAAAGCTGAAACCAAAAAACAGTTTCGGCAGTCAAAAACGTGAATTCATAAAAAAAAAGAAAAACCTAAAGAGTGACGGGGCGCCGTTGTATTAAATTAAACAGTAGCAGGGTAATCACCCAAAATGAATAGTTTTTAAATTGGATTTGGGCGCTGCTGTCACTCTTTTTAAACAAAATCGCTATGGGAAAAAAATTGGTTTTGGCATTTAGCGGGGGACTCGATACCTCGTTCTGTGTGAAGTATTTAAAAGAAGAAAAAGGTTTTGAGGTTTACACCGCCATTGCAAACACAGGCGGATTTTCTGATGCCGAGTTAAAAACCATTGAAGAAAAAGCATACCGGCTTGGAGCGAAGCAACATGTAACACTCGATGTAACCCAAGAATATTACGAAAAATGCATTCGCTACATGGTTTACGGCAATGTTTTGCGGAACAATACCTATCCGATTTCAGTGAGTTCCGAACGGGTATTTCAAGCCATTGCTTCCATTGAATATGCCAAAAAGATAGGTGCCGGATACATTGCCCACGGAAGCACCGGCGCCGGAAACGACCAGGTAAGGTTTGACCTCACTTTTCAGGTACTGGCTCCCGAAATTGAAATTATTACGCCCATTCGCGATTTGATGTTAAATCGTCAGGAGGAAATAGATTTTTTGAAAAAACACGGCGTGGAAGACGATTTTGAAAAAATGCAGTATTCCATTAACCAGGGAATCTGGGGAACCAGCGTGGGTGGAAAGGAAACACTGACTTCGGACAAAGGATTGCCCAACGAGGCTTATCCAAGTCAACTGGAAGCTAAAGAAGAAAAAATAATTGAGCTGGGCTTTGAAAAGGGCGAACTGAAAACAATCGATGGAAAGTCGTTTGCCAACGGACCGGCAACTATTCAGGCATTGGAAAAAATCGCCTCGAAATATGCTATTGGGCGCGATATTCACGTAGGTGACACCATTATTGGCATAAAAGGCCGGGTGGGATTTGAAGCGGCTGCTCCACTCATAATTATAAAAGCGCACCATTTGCTTGAAAAACATACCCTTACCAAATGGCAGGCTTACTGGAAAGAGCAACTGGCCAACTGGTACGGCATGTTTTTGCACGAAGCCATGTACCACGAACCGGTGATGCGTAACATTGAAACTTTTTTGGAAGCTACCCAGGAAAATGTGACCGGTAAAGTGTTTGCAAAACTGATGCCTTACCGTTTTGAATTGCAGGGGATTGAATCGAAGCACGACCTGATGAAATCCGGTTTTGGCGAATATGGCGAAACGGTAAAAGCATGGACAGCTGACGATGTGAAAGGATTTACAAAAATTCTGGGCAACTCGCTGAAGATTTACCATAAGGTGAACAAGAAGATATAAAGTGAATGAAGAATGTTGAATGTCGATTAACGAATGATGATTTAATTCTGCAATCGTTAATCGTTCTTCTGCAATATATATGGAAAAACGAATAAAAACTGGAATTATAGGGGGGGCAGGCTACACGGCAGGCGAATTGTTGCGGATTTTACTTTATCATCCGCAGGCGGAAATTGTTTTTGTGCAAAGTTCAAGTAACGCAGGCAATCCGGTTTCCGATGTACATGTTGATTTGCTGGGCGATACCGATTTGCGATTTACCGAAACGCTTTCCTTAAATGAAGTTGATGTCATATTTCTTTGCATGGGCCACGGAAAATCGAAGGAATTTTTAGAGAAAAATGAACTGCCTTCAGATTTAAAAGTGATTGATTTAAGTCACGATTTCAGGTTGAAAAGGGAAGGAAACGATTTTGTTTACGGCCTGCCTGAACTAAACCGCGAGGAGATTAAACAGGCTTCGAAAATTGCCAATCCGGGTTGTTTTGCCACCGGAATTCAACTGGCTTTGCTGCCGCTCGCTGCTGCAAATCTGCTTGTTGACGAAGTGCACGTTCAGGCCATCACCGGTTCAACCGGCGCCGGTCAAAAACCAACCGAAACCTCGCATTTTAGCTGGCGGAACAATAATCTTTCGGCCTACAAAATTTTCGAACACCAGCACGAAGGGGAAATTTTGCAAAGCCTCGGGCAATTACAAAAGGGATTCTCAGAAGGCTTCAACTTTGTTCCCATCCGCGGAAATCACACACGTGGCATTTTTGTTTCAGCCTACACCAAATTTGAAGGCTCGCTGGAAGAAGCAAATAAATTGTACCGGGATTTTTACAAAGGCCATCCGTTTGTGGTTTTAACCGACAGAAATCCGTCAGTGAAGCAGGTGGTGAACACCAACAAAGCTGTTCTTTATTTGGAAAAACATAAAGGTAAACTGGTAATAATAAGTCTGACCGACAACCTCATAAAAGGTGCGTC
>Ga0334892_1001630_pt1 | contig 18443 bp, 20 predicted proteins | sample GraSluR3_MG_4_FD_207213 | JGI IMG/M metagenome (GOLD analysis project Ga0334892, IMG submission 207213) | Sludge microbial communities from methane-producing bioreactor in Wageningen University, Netherlands - Granular Sludge_15_04-R3 | ecosystem: Engineered > Bioreactor > Anaerobic >...
CAAACAGCGGACGTTACAGCAGCGGCGCAGACATCATCTGCGACTTCAGGAGCACGCCGTTTAGCCGAGGACCAAAGTCTCCATTACTTTTAGTGTGCTTTTGTCCCATTAATTCTGGCGACGTACACCTCTGAAATAATTGAATGTACATATCGACACCCGTATTCTGGTGTTTCCTCGAAATCCAGTGGTATGGGTCTTTCTGGAAGCTCTTCTGCCTCGAAAATGTGCTCCCCTTTTCGTGACTGCCACCAAAATTCCGTTTGCCGAACACCGAAGTAAAACCGCTCTTCGTCTGTTGAGCCATGAACAGTTACTCCCGGTGCGATTGAACTCAAATCGTCACTGAACTTGGGTCCCCACCAATATGCCAATTCCATTGGTTCCCCATACGATGACGCCAAGCCTACCGCATCCCGGTCGAGAGCTACTTTGGGTAACAACCCAGATTCGAGACTCTGAAAATGTTTCAAGAAAGGAGAATTTAGTGTGTTTATCCTAAGAAATGAGCGCCTAAAATACGGATGAGCGAATAAAACTAACTCACCTACTTGATATACACCCTCGCCAATTGGAGTGAGATCCTGTAAAGGAAATAGACCATCCTTATCTGTGTCAGCTCGACGGAATATTTCAGGGAAAACTCTTGTTGCCAAATCAGGTTCTACGAAAGCGATTGTAGGTATGTGAATGACCTTTTCGTTTCCTTGTAGGTTGGATCTAATCAGCTCTCTTAATTGAGAAATAGACTCGTGTCTCTCTGAATACATTTTTGCATAGAACACATCAGCCAAGTTGCGGAGTGTTTCAAAATCATCTGAAGTTTCGCCAATATTCTGAATATGTAGTGATCGAACCATACCAGGCTCGAAATGCACAGCAAGGGGAGTAGCCCAACCTAGCAGTCGGCTTCTATCGTGAGCTATATAAGTCGGAACGCCTAAATCATAGGTCTTCCAGAGCGCGTCGAGAAGTGCTCCCGCAGTGAATCTGAAGCCATAACGATTTATGGCGTTCGTGCCATTGACTTGGAGTCCTTGCAACATTATTTCTTACCCGTACGCTGTTTTGGAACTGGTGATGAGTGGATCATTCCCCATTAGATGTGGGCGCGCTGGTATCCAGGAATTCCCGCAAGACATAGAGCATATTGACCAACCATTGTTCCGCCCCATGCTCGCGAATGGCTTGCATTGCGGCACGCACCCAGGTCTCGTCATCTACTACTTTCGGGAAGTGCGCAATACCCGTAAATAACGGATTGCAGAATAATGCCCGAACTTGTTCTGGGGTAACGTCGCCATCTCCGCTGGGACTGAGATCGACATTGGGCTTGGGTAGCGGAGCTTTGTCGGGTCGTTTAGGTGCCTTGGGTGTTGGGGACATCACATGTTCTCCTTCGGTCAAGTTGCTCTCATGTTCTCTAGCATACTCGATTATGTCAAACCTGCGCGACACGGCCCAAAAGCGACACGCGCGTGCCTATGTGGTGGTGTCGTGCGAGAAAGGAACACTTCTTGCTGGTCGTCGCGGCACATGGATGATGATCGCGACGCTCTTCCAAAACCCTGCGATCTTGCGCCGCATCACACGTTGCCGCTGTACATCCCGGTCCCCTTCGGTTGCTGCGAGAGGCGCTTGCCCCGTGATTCCGCACGACGTCGAAACGCTCACCTGACACCACTCAGGGGTGTGTGGCGCACTGCCGGGTACAGTCGTGCAGGGGATTCCTCACGTACCATGTCAATCGACTGGCGTTGACTTCCACTCCTGGCGAGTTTAGCGGCCCAGGGCTAATGACACACGTTGCCATTATGCCGAACCGCGCAGCCTGTCAAACCCGCCGCCTTGCGCCGGGTTCTATGCAATTTCTCCTTCCGGGCTGGTGCCGCTGCGCTCACCAGTCGAAATTGCGCCTGCGGTGACAGTCTGCCGGGCAGCGGTTCGGCTGGATTAAGGCAACGCATCAGCCCTAAAGGGCGCTAAACATAAGGAGTGTCACAATGTCAACGTCAGCAACTCTCATTTTCCGTGGTCGTCTTGGCAATGATCCCCAACTGCGCACGACGCAATCCGGCGAATCGGTGGCCAACTTCAACCTGGCGATTGACCAGGGCTACGGCGAGCGCAAAACGACCGCCTGGGTGCGGGTCACGTGCTGGGGCAAACAGGCGGAAGCCGCCGCGCAGCACCTGAGCAAGGGCGACCTGGTCTGTGTCCACAGCGAGCGCTTCCAGGTGTCCGCATGGGTCGCGCAAGACAATAGCCCGCAGGGGCAGTTGGAAGTGACCGCCCGCCGCGTGGACTTCATCATCACCAAGCGCGGGCAGGCTGCCGACACCGGCGCGGAAGAGGATGTTCCCTTCTGATCCGCACGAACTCATCACTACACAGAACGGCACGCTGCGGCGTGTCGTTTCTGTTGTACAGCCGGTCGCACCTTTTTCGAACAATTCCAACTCACAGACACAAAAGTGCTTGGCTTCTCCTGATCCTGCGTTACTATTGTGTGCCATGCTGAGACAACTGATTGAAAACCAAATTCTCAACCTTCAAATCCTGGTCGAAGAGTGCGACCAAATCATTGAAGAGGGCGTACGTTTGCCGATGGCATACTGGCGTGGCCTGCGCCAAGCTCTGCGTTCCACCGCGTATGAGCTTCACTGGGTGCTCAGAGATGTGCCCGACGACGAGCAGTTGGTAGGTTACCTGGATGGCCTGATCTACAATTGGGTCGAGGAGGTAATGGACCTCCATGACCGTATTGGTGAATGCAACTATGCTGGAGAATATGAGGACGCCATCCGCCTCAATGGCAGCTTGAGTGCATATGCCCATGCTTATCGTGAAATCAGCCAGATAGTGGAACGTGAGAAGGAGCGCAGCGAAAAAGACGCCGCCAGTGATGACTGATCGGCTGATGGCAGACTTTACGGAAGAAGTTGTTCCCTTTAGATCGCCCAATTCAGCACCACCCAGAACGGCACGCCGCGGCGTGTCGTTTCTGTTGTGCAGCCGGTCGCGTTTTTGAAATTCAGTGGGGGACATTTGCTGCATTACACCGTGTTCTGTTCGTGAGCGTGTGCGCGTTTCGGGCGCGCCTCGCAGCGCGCCCAGTCACCGCGGCGCGGTGACCTACTCCTCCGGCCAGCGCAGTAAGCCGTGTAAGACAGTGTGTGTCTTACGGGGCGTTGGCGCGGGATGGCTGCCCGGAGGAGTAGCGAGCTAAAAGCTCGCACCTCACACGCCGGTGGGGCTGGCTTGCCGCGCATGACGCGCGGCACCCCTGCGCGGGAAAGAGCACCCGCGCAGCGGCTCAGCCCGGCGTGCCGGGCTGAGCTGTCGCACCCCACAACGTGCCCACCGGCAGCGATGTTCTTTCGGGTGCGACGGTCGCGGAAACGCGACCAACTCACGGCGCACAGCGCGTGAGCTAACGCGACAACCGTCGCGTGCGGAATTTTGCGCTGCCATTCCGGTAAATTTCCATGCCCCAGACGGTAATTCTCCGCATCTGACAGCACCCCGGTTTGCGACAATGAGGAAGCCAAGTTGACTGAAAGGGCTTCTCATGCGAGCAACCAAAACCGTGCGGCGCAGCGTCGCCATGACACCTCAACTCCGCACACGGCTGCAACAACTCATCGACAAACAGGACAAAGAGATCACCGAAGCCGAGATCATCCGGCAGGCCATCCGCGAGTATTTGGACCGGCAGGAAGACATCACCGGCAGCAAGGCGCACTTCCGCAAGACATTTCAAGGTCGGATCGACGAACTCCAGGACGACCTGGAATTCTACCTGCATATGATCATCGCTCTGATTGCACATGGCCTGGCGGTCATGCTGCCTGTATTTACCGAACAGCCGATCACAACCTTTGAGTTGATTCAGGCGGCTATTGTCTCCGCGCAACAAAACGCGGATTCCATTCGTTCACAGATCGACACGGTGCGTGAGCAGTGAGCAAAGCGATCATCGTGCCCGATCTGAAGTACAAGTCACCTAAGCGACGCGGACGCGGCTCTGGTTCAAAAGGACTTCGCAACGGCCTTAAGTATTTCCAGTATCGCGAAGATCACAACACCAAAGCCAGCCCTGAAAGACTGCGGGATCGCTGGCAGGACCGGGGATTAGGTGCGCACTACCGCGAAATCGATGCCAACTGCAATCGCCTCAAGAGCCAGCACGTGCTGGCCTGGACCTGGGTGATTTCACCCGCACCTGACCTGATGGCGCTGGTCCCCGAAGATCAGCGACGTGCCCTGGTGATGGATGTGACCGAACGTATCGTCGAAGCCTACTACGATGCACGTGGTTTTCAGATACCCCTCTACAGCTACGTCTTGCACGACCGGCGGACCAAAGAAGGCGAACAGCAGTTGCATACGCATGTGATTTTGCCAGGGTTAGCGCCGACAGTGGCGGGTTGGGAACCCATGTACATCAACAAGCGGCAGGGGCATGACGAGTTGTTCAACGATGTCGCCCGCGAAGAATTCGAGCAGGCGTTAGATCGCACGGTTGGCCCGGAGTGGCGTCGGCTGCGTGAAGAGCCGGAGATCACAGACGACATTCCGCAAGACATTGACGATCTTGATCTTTGGTTTCCACGTTAGCGGAAAGTAGAAAATGTTTCGAGCCGGCATGCTCTCATATGCAGGTGGATTGGCGCTGGTGGTCGTGCTGCTGGTTGCATCCACTTTGCTCAAAAGGCTGGGGATCAGTTTCAGCGAAGCGCTGTATCTGTCCGCGTTGGGGCTGACCGTCGTGAGTTATGGCATCACCGAATGGCGTTTAAGACGGAGGAAAACGGGATGATTTTCTTGTGGTCGTTATTTGGCGATTGGCGTTTCGCTTTGGTTGGCTGTCTTGCATCGCAGTTGTGTTTGTTTCCACTCGCTGCAGTCCTTGTGGCGCGCTGGATCGGCAAAACGTTGCGACGCGCCGATAGGAACAGGTGGCAGGGGTAACCCGTGTTCTTCTGGCTGTTCACCGAAGGAAGTGAAGCACTGAGCGGTTGTCTTGCGCCGCTGCTGTGCCTGATTCCATTGGCTCCGGTTATTGCGGCAGCTTTGATGGGCGCATCAATTCGCCGTACCGATCAGGAAAAGCAAAGTACAGCGCGGGAACACGTCGTGCGGTTGCTGGCGCATCTCATCGTTTCACTTGCCATTGCTGCGATCTATCTGACCCTGATGGGCGATTTCGCCATTCAGCGCACCCGCGTGCCGCAGACTGATCAGGGTTTCATCACAACCGTCACCGGTGGGCCGCCAACCATTCACCGCACTCGGTTGTTCATGGCCGGGTTGATGGGGTGTATGGTGGTCGGTGTGGCGAATGTCGTCCTGCATGATGGACTGCGTCAGGGTGGGTGGCTGCGTGAGCGTATCGACCGGCTGCGCCGCCCGATGATCCAGCGCGGCTCGCTCGGATCGTCCCACTTCTGCACCATGCGCGAATACCGTCGCTACCGTCGCCAGGACCGCGAAGGCGTGAGTTTTCTGGGCGCATTCTGGGGGGAGAACAAGTGGCGGCTGGACTATGGCACCGGCACATTTCACCTGAGCGGCGAAGACGCGGCGCGCGGTATTTTGACGCTGGGTGGTCCTGGTTCCGGTAAGACACAGGGCGTGATCCTGCCGGTCATCGGTGACCGGATGCTGGCCGGACACAGCCTGATTGTCGCCGACCCTCAGGGCGAATTGAAAGACCACGTGATCCGTTTCGCGCAGGTCACCGGGCACCTGGTGGCCGTGCATGATCCGACCAGTAGCGCCGGACCGCGTTACAACCTGGCGTCGGAAATTATGAGTGTGTCTGATGCCCGCGCAATCGCTGATGTATTAGTTCCAAGCGCGCAAGGCGACAACCGTTTCTGGACCGACAGCGCCGCCGCGCTGCTGGCTGCGTGTCTCATTCGTTTCGACACCCTGGGCGACATTTACAACGCGCTCAATGACCTGAAGACGCTTGCTGACACCCTCGCGGCAGGCAAAGACGACGCCTCACTGCTGGCGAATGCGTTCATTGCCAGTGCAAAGAGCGATGGCAAAGTCGCGTCTAACGTAGTTGCTACCCTCGCTACGGCATTGACCGGCTGGGCATCGGCGGATGTGCGCGCCAATACCAGCGCGTCGGATTTCGGCGCGGAGATGATCGTCTCTCAACCAACCGTTGTGGTGTTGACCTGTCCGGGCCGGATGCGGGCGGTCTATGCGTCGTATCTTGGTGCGACGCTGCGCAAGCTGATGCTTGACCTGGACACCATCGGTGAACAGAACGGCGGACCGCTGCCGGTGCCGGTCGGCGTGGTGCTCGACGAGTTCCCGACGTTGGGCAAGCTCGACAGCCTGGTCGCCGACGTGAACCTGGTGCGTAAGCGCCGTATCTCGATCTTGATTGGCGCGCAGACCAAAGGGCAGTTCCATCTGATTTACGGTCAGGAAGGCACGCAGGCGCTGCTGACCGGCCTGGCAACCCAGATCGTGTTCGGCGGATGTGATACGGAAACCGCCGAATACTACTCGAAGGCGTCCGGTATTGCGACTGCGGACGCAAATAAGGACGATCTCAACAGCCATTTGCGGCAGCGCCCGCTGCTGACGGTCGATGAAGTGATCACGCCGCAGTCGGGTAACTGCTCGATTTTCGCGCGGTATGTCGAACCGAACTTTGCTACCCAGGTGATCCTGACCGCACGCCTGACACGCCTCTACGAGCGTCGTGACTGGCGCGAGCGCTTTGCCGATGCCAAGAACGTAGAACCGCTGCTGTTGGAGCGGGGCATCGCCCTCGATTTGAAACCAGTCGTCCTGCAACCGAACCCAATATCGACTGACAAACCCGGCACGGACCGTGAAATGCTGGAACGCGCCCACCAGCGCGTGATGGCGCAGTTGGAACAAAAGACGCCGGGCAAAACGCCGTTCACCGACCTTACGCAGATGCGACAGGCACGGCAAACCCGGTTAGCCACGATGGAGCGTGATTGATGGCTTTGACGAAAAACAAGATCGTGAGCGAGATTGGCCGCCGGACGCGGCTGCGCAACCACGACGTGCAGCGGATGCTGGAAGCGTTGGCTGATGTCTGGTTCGAAGAATTAGCATCCGGCGGGCGGATTGAGCTTGAGAACTTCCTAGTGCTGGAGGTGCAGCGTATTGACCGGGGCGAGCGGCGTGGGATGCTGGCAAGTGGTGAACCGCGCCGGGTGATTCACCGGCTGGTCGTCAGGCCGAGTAAGCGACTACGTGATCGTCTGCGTAGGTTATAACCTTTTGCTCTGACCAAAGAATCCTAAAGAAGTTGACAAACGGCATAGTGCAACATTGCAAAGAGAACTGGAAAGGAAGGAATACAAAAGATAGTATTGTTTCATTGCTGTGTTTCTCATTGATTAGGAGCGAAGTGTGAGTCAGGATTTCCAGGAGATCATGCAAAAAGGCGTAGCAGCTGCCAAATCTGGCAATCGTGAAGAGGCCAGTGAATTCTTTCGAAGAGCTACTGAAATCAATCCCAATGATATACGAGGCTGGCTTTATTGGGCACGTGTCAGCTCCAATACGCAACAGGCAAAGGCGGCAGTTAAGAGAGCTTTGGAGATTGAACCTGGAAACAGCCAAGCTAAGCAGATGCTCACAACGTTGGGCGGCAATGAGAAGAAACGCTCTTTTTCAAGGAGTACAGCAGCCCTCATTGTACTGATTCCAGTTGTATATCTAGTCGGAATTCTGACCGGATATTTCCTGTTTTCTTCGGACAAGAGTGAGTCGAGTGCTTCAAAGGTAGAGGCTATTCCGCCTACAGCCACTTTCACTCCGACGCTGACTTTGACTTACACAGTGACTCCGACGCCAACTCATACTCTTACATCAACCCCGACCTTGACTCCTCGTCCGAGTGAGACACCAACTCCAATTAGCGATCCAGTTGATGCAAGACGTTCGGAGAACTTGGTGCGTAACTACCTCGAAGAATCAGCACTATATCAATTCGGTGAGTATGGCATATTTGACACCATTCCATTCAATTATACGTTGGCGATTGGCAGTCACTGGGTTATTGGGACTTATGGCTCGCAATTTGAATCTGCTGGTCGCTATAGGGTTAGTGTGCCGATTTCCTACGATCTCATTTGCGCATCAGGTAGTGAGGTGGAAGATTGTGACGCCTTCTTTAGAGAGTGGGCTGGGTTCGATATGCCCAACTGCGTCGCCGAGTGGCTTGTCATTCTGGATACCCAAGAAGTTGTGGACATGAATGACTGCGCTACAATCTTCCAAAAGCGTGCTCGTTCTCAGTGAACAACAAGTGGTTGGTATGCACGTCTGATGGGCACCAGATGATCAGTGTTCAACAAGGAAGGATATGTATTGTGGACAAACCATATGAAGTAGAGATTATGTTCATGAAAATGGTACCCAATACAGTAGTAGCGAGAATCCGCGAGACGGAGTTGAAGTCGGTTGTCGCGGATTTTGCAGAATCGAAAAACGCTAAGGACTTTTACATCGCTAAATCGGAAGGCAGCTGCGTGGAGTTCTGGCTTGAGTTTGCTGTACATGATGCTCATGAACTGGTGGAGGAATTACGAGCAGAACTCTACAGAGCGTGGCTAGAAATTCAGTAACGCTTTCTTTTTTCGACTTGACTGACAGGGAAAGTAGATAAAAAAGGTTGGCGGAAAGCTTCCCGCCAACCTTTGCGCGTCTACAGGTCAAGATCGAGATATGCGGCTTCGAGCGCCGGGCTGGATGCTTCGTTCAACCGGGGCTGCCATGCTTCTTCAGGATGTGTAACGCGCCATGCACCCGCCTTAAGCTGCTCCAGGGATTGTTCGTCCATCGTTTGCCACTTTCCACTCATGCCCAGGTCATCGGCGACCGCTTTGGCGAATACAGGCCCGGTGATGTGGCTCAGCTCTTCCATACCCGATAGCGACATGAAATCCTCGTGGAACTGCTGGGCGCGGTCCTCGGTCTGGAACTGCGCGACTTCAAGCCACTGCGCACGCTGCGGCGCATCCGGTGAAACCGCTTCAGCGAGATCGGCAAAATCGACCACACACACCGCCGAATAACCCAATTGCGCGCCTTCGGGGTCATGCGCGGGCACGATGTCCAGCCGCCAGGTCGGGGCGATGTCCTCCGGCTTGAAATCCTCAAAGACAAAATCCTGCGCCTGGAGATACGGCGCGTCCGGCTGGATGCTGGCTGAGATTAGCGTGTCATCAGCCAGTGGGGGTGTGGCGGTGGGCAGGTTTTCCCAGATCGCCTTCGCGTCGGGGATGATGTCCGCGACCGTCTGCATGTGGTCACGATAGGCGTCCCATTCCTTCGACGTGAGGGTTTCCCAGATCGGTTCGTGGTCACCCTCGTAGTCGGGTGGGTAGTGCCCGTCGTTCTGTTCAAGCAGATCGGTCAGCGCGGCGTCGGCTTCGGCCAGCGCGATCCGCTCGTAGATCGCCGGGCTGTCATTGAAACCTGCCGGTGAGAATGCCGATTCGCGGTCTTCGGTAACGCGGGCGAGCAGCGTCTGCTGCTGGTAGGTCAACGCTTCATCGAGCGTGTCGAACTCGCCCATCGGTAGATGACGCGCGGCCCATTGACCAGTTTCATGATTGGCGTAAACATCGACCACACCGACACTGTAGCCATCATCGACGCCCTGCGGAGTAGCCGACACCAGCGCGGCGTCAAAGTGATACCAACCGGATTCCGAAGCGATCTGCCGGTCGTCCGGCCCCAGGGGAGGCGGTTGGTCGGGAAAAAGCAGATCATGATCCCCCGCCGTAATGCGGGCCAGTTCCTGTGTCGCAGCCAAGTCCCCATCTTCCAGGTGCAGGTTCAGCGCAGGCAGCGGCCAGGGCGAACGATCAGCATCAGCCACCGGCATGACTGGCAACGAGTCGTGCATGATGATCCCCTCCTCCGTTTGGTGGGCGCGGAAGTAGCGCAGTTCGTGTGTGGCGTCTTCCGGCAGTGGACTGTCCGATGGACGATCAATCACCGAGAAGAAATGCACCGTATTCGTCTCATCGTGATGGTGTGGCACATAGCGCCCCTTTGCGTCGAACGGTGTCATGTCGTCGCCGAACGTGACCGGCAGCACCAGGGCGGCAGGCCGGGGTGTGGGCGGCTGGTCCCAGGCGCTGGCATCCGGCCAGTCTGGATGGTCTTCCCATCCCGCCAGTGTGGCATCGTTGTCCAACACAAGCGGTTTGTCTGTGACCACATCAACTCCTTCGACAAAAAACAGGGGGGTGTTGGGGGCGAGCGTCTGGGCGCGCACAGCTTCGGCAGTCGCCGCCTTCAGGAACACATCCACATCGCCTTCGGCCTGCACTTCAAACAGGCGCTGTTCAATCGCCGCCATCTCCGCGACCGGACCACGCGCGACCGGGGCGATATCCAGCCGTTCACCATCGAAACGCAGCACGTTCAGCATGGCGGAATCCGCATCCGGGGCAGGCGGATACAGCCCAACGAGATAGAGCGGTTCGTCAGTCTCATAAGGCAGGGCGGACACCAGGTTCATTTCGGCGTCCAGCCCGGCGCGCCCCTGGTCCAGCAGCGTTTGTTCGACTTCGCGGACGTGTTCTTCGGCGGCCATCTGCGAGCGGTATTCGGCCAGCGTCAGGCGCTGCTGGCGTTCCTGACCTTGGTCGTTTTTAGTGGTACGCACCAGGTCCACCCCATACGGCTCATCGCTCAAGGGGTGTGGCAGGTCGAGTTCAACGCGGTAAGCCGCATCTGCGGTGCGGTACACCAGTCCCGCGCCCTCGTCGAGTGCGATGTCGCCGTTGGGAAACTCCTTACGCGTAATCGTCTGTTGGTCGGTCATTCCACACCCTCCATCGGAGCCTCCACCGGGCGCAGCTTGAGTTGGAAGCAGCGCCCATTCACTGCAAACTGGCCGCTGCCATTGTTTCCCAGACTGATGCTTGACTGCCGGATCATTCGGCGCAGGACCGCGCCGCGATCACAGCCCAACCGCTCAGCCAGTTCGGCCAGTGCCGCTTTGTCTTCATGCGTGAGCCGGAAGGTGAAAGAGGTATCCAATTCGCTCATAGGTCCAGCTCCCACTGCTGGGCGGCATATTCACCGATGTTGCGGGCAGAATCCGGCTCAAGCTCAACGCCGCGTTCGTGCTGCCACTCATCGCGCTGGTTACCTGCAATTGCCATACCTTCAGCGGCTTCGAAGACACGCTCGATGTCGTCGCTGCGATCCGCTACGCCGATCAGGTGTTCACTGGCTTCGTAAGCTTTGTCCCAGTCACCGACCACACACGGCGCAAGCTGCGCCTCATACACGCCGGAGTCGGGATCGCGCGTCAGCGACAGGATGCTGGCGACACAGACTTCGCGGTCATCTGGATCGGGCTGGTAGACGCCAATCCAGTAGGCGGTGTTGGTTGCTTCGTCGTAGAAGGGCGGCGGATCACAGTCAGGATCAAAACCATCGGCGGACAGCCCAATCTCTTCCATCGCCTGCGCTGCCGGGTAGTAGTCCGGTTCCTCTTCCACCTCAATCGCCACGCCGCCCAACTCGTAAGCCGCGCGCAGTAGCTCGTCATGGGCATATTCAGGCGGAATATCCGGCCCAGATTCCTGATCCAGTCCAAACTCACGCTCGAATAGCGCGTACTCGTCCGGTGTCAGCGCGCGCCATTGTGGAGTGTCCAGTCCTTCACGCCCGGCGATCTTGTCCGCCGCGCGTTCAGCCAGACCGGGCAGGTCATGCGCTGCCATGTTTTTCTCGCTGGCGTAACCATTCAGGCGGTTGAACAGGTCTTCAGCCCGGTCGAGTTCATCCGGGCCAAATGCCTGCACGCGCAGAAACGTGCCGCCCAGATCACCGGACAGGGTGTCGGCGTAGAGGTCTACACAGCCGACCTCATAACCGGTGACATCGCCACTAGCATCGACTTGTTCCAGCCCGACAAAGCGCGCATCCAACCATGACCAGTTGTCGGGCGGTTCCGGTGGCGGCGGCTCAAAACCGGGCAGTGACTGCTGGTCCGGCGAGACCACAAACGGCTCCGGTTCATAGTCGTAGGCTTCCGGCGGCGGCTCATCCATGAAGCGCAGAGCATCCGGCGGCGGCTCGTGGTCGAACTTATAAACAGGTGGTTCGGGCGGATAGTCAGTGTAAGTCATCGCTTACCCCCTGCTAACTTGTCGCGCCGCGCAGCGTGACCGGCTTGTGTTCCAGGCCGCGCGTGTAACCACAGTCGGGATAGTTCATGCAGCCGATGAACGCGCCGTTTTTGCCCTTGCGCTCGACCAGGTCGCCACCACAGGCCGGGCAGCTTTCACCGGTCGGTTGGGATGTGGGGTGGCGGGCTTTGGTTTGCTGCTGGGCGGCCCGACCGGCTGCGCCCAACTGTGGCGTGAAGTCGGTCCAGAAAGCTTTCAACACATTGAGGCGCGTTGCTTCGCCGCGCGCGACTGCATCCAACGCTTCTTCGAGATGGGCGGTATAGGGAACCGCGAACAGGTCCGGGAAGTGCTCAACCAGGAAGTCACACAGAAGCGTACCGGTGTTGGTCGGGACGAGACGCTTTTTCTGAAGCTTGGCGTAATCACGCTGTTTCAGGGTCTGGACCATGCTGGCATAAGTGGATGGGCGACCGATACCCAGCCGCTCCAACTCGCGCACCAGCGATGCTTCGGTGAAACGCGGCGGTGTTTTGGTCTGGCGTTCGGCAGGCTGCCACGCGACCCATTGCAAGGCTGTACCTTCTTGCAGGAAGGGCAACGAATGGTCCGGCTCAACTTCCGTGTCTGGGTCGGGCGGTTCCTGATAAACCTTGAGAAACCCGTCAAAGGTTAGCGTGCGACCTTTGGCGCGGAACGAGAGCGGGTAGGGCTGGCTGTGCGTTTTCCCGGCGAGAATCTCAGCGACCTGCACCGCATAGCGCGCCGGGGCCATCTGCGAAGCGACAAAGCGCTGCCAGATCAGGGTGTAGAGCGTTGCTCCGTCCCCCTCAATTTCATCAGGAACGCGCGTCACATCGGTGGGCCGGATAGCTTCATGCGCTTCCTGGGCGTGTTTGGTCTTGGCCTGGTAGCTGTGCGGCTGATTGGGTACGTAGTCCCCGCCAAACGTGCGGGCGATGAACTGCAAGGCCGCGCGCTGCGCTTCGGGTGCGACATCCACGCCATCGGTGCGGTGGTACGTGATCTGCCCGGCTTCGTACAGCCGCTGGGCGATCTGCATCGTGCGTTCCGGTGACAGCCCCAACGCCTGACTCGCCGCCTGCTGCAAGGTGCTGGTGGTGAACGGCGGGGCGGGATTGCGACGCTGCTCGCTCTGTTTGACGCTGCCGATCCAGAAGGTGACGTTTTGCAGGCCACCGGTGAGGGCATCCACCTGTTCGCGGCTGAGGCGTTCGACTGCCTGACCTTTGACCGTATGCAGCCGGGCCGGGAATTCACCGGAATCGGACGCCAGCAGCGCATCCAACGTCCAGTAGGTTTCGGGTGTGAAAGCGGCGATCCGCCGCTCCCGCTCGACCATCAGGCGCAGGCAGGCGCTCTGCACCCGCCCGGCGGAATAACGACCATCCAGCGCCTGGCACGCCACCGGCGACACCAGGTAGCCCACCAGCCGGTCCACGATGCGGCGGGTCTGCTGCGCTTCGACCAGGTTCACGTCGAGTGGGCGTGGTGAGGCGAGCGCGGCTTTTACCGCGTCTTCGGTGATGGCGGTGAAGGTGACGCGATACACCGGCTTGTCAGGTGGCAGGCCGGCCAGTTGCAGCACGTGCCACGCGATCGCTTCACCCTCCCGATCCGGGTCGGTGGCGATGTAGACCGCTTCCGCTTCGCGGATCGCTTTCAGCCGCCGCCGGACGGTATTAACCTGGCGCGGCAGCACGTCGTACAACGGGCGAAAGTCAGCCTTGACGTCGACGCCCAGCCTGTCCTGGGGCAGGTCGCGCACGTGACCGCGTGTGGCTTCCACGCGCCAGCCGTCGCCCAGGAAGGCGGCGATCTTTTTGGCTTTGGCAGCGGATTCCAGAATCATCAACTTACCGGTCATCGATTTCACTTCTCCTCAGGTGATTGCTCACCCGCACCAGCAGCCGAAGCTGCTCGCGGGTTCGTTTGCGGTCGATGTGCGGCCAGGTACGCCGCGAGTTCTTTCTCTCGAAGGACCAGCCAGACGGGCCACTCCAGAAAAGCGTGATATGCCTCTTCTTCCATGGCTTTGAACGGGCTGGTGCTGGGGTGTCTGACCATAGCTGCTCCATTACGTGGTCCCAAAGCGTGCGATTTCCGAGAGGGGGGCGCGGTTGACGAGCCAGAAAATTCCCTCGTCCTGAATGTCCAACACGTACTGGAAGCGCGGCAGGCTGGCGATGATGTCCCGGTGATGCTGGTTCAGGTGCTGAAACGCCGCATCTTCGCGGAAGACGTTCATGCCTTGCCGCTGCGAGAAGATGACGCGGATCGGGCAGTTCTCGAAGACCAGCCGCGCTTTGCCTTCGAGAAAAATGCTCATCTGCTGGTCGATCACGATCAATTTCTTGCGGCGGGTACGGAAGGTCTTGGCCGCCTCGATCAGGAAGTCCAGCAGCGATGGGTGACGCATCAGGCGGTAGACCTCATCGACCGCGATGATGCGCGGCTGTTCGTCATACAGGCTGTCGCGCCGGATGGCGGACAGCACCTGCGCGTAAGCCAGCGCGGTCATGACCGGATCGCCTTCCAGTTCGTGAAACGAGAAGACACGCGGGCCAATACGCTCGCGGCTACCACGTCCGAAATCGACGGTGGTATGGCCGTTGAGGAATCTGGCCCAGGGTCCGGACCCGGTACACAACCCGGCGATTTCGTCGGCCAGGTCGTGAGCGATCTGCTGGATGTGCGGTTTGTCACCCAATCCTGCCAACACATCACATACCGTCTCGCAAGTGGGTGTGATGTCGGGCGAGATGGCTTCGAGGTCGCCGAAGCCTGTGTACAGGATTTCGAGCGCTTCACCGAGCAGGCCACGCTCCAGGTTTTCACGTTGCCCGCCGGAAAGCTGACGACCGAGCACGGTTTCATAGATGCGGATGGTATGCGACTTCTGCTCAATCAGCGTGGGAAACATCACGTCCTGCGGGTTGAGGCAGGTGTGTTGGGCGCTGAGCACGTACCAGGGCAGGTCGAAGGCTTCGACGATGTGGCGGCCATGTCCCATCGGTTCCAGGAAGTCAAACGGGATGCCTGCTTCGGCGTATTCACGGGAAAGATAGCCGTTCAAAAGGAACGTCTTCCCATACCCGGTTTGACCCACCCACACCTCATGGGTCGCGCGTTTGTCGCGCCAGGAGTTGTGGAAGACCGGGTAGGACGCGCCAACTGCTTCGCCGCGCAATACGCCCTCGGTGGTGGACAGCTTGCGATAGCCCAGCGGCGCGAGCATGAGCGCCAGTTCGCGCGACGTGACCGGCCAGGTGGTGGGCGGAATGTTGATGAGTTTGCTGGGCGTGTGGGAGAAGAAACGCACCGACCGCGACAGCAGTTCGCCGACTTCCTGGCGCAGCAGGAACCAGGGGCGGGTTTCGTTGATCACTTCATGCACGCGGCGCTTGAGCGTGCTCAAATCGGGTGCAAAAACGGCGATACTGATCTGCACCTGGTGCAACGCATCCCCGGCGTTGATCTCCTGCAACGTGCGGCGGCAGTCGTTGACGCGCGTGACGCTGCGGCTGTCCTCACCGGTTACACTGGCAAGATGCACCTGGTACGCCGCAATGATGTTCTCGACCGCATCCACGGCGGCGTTGCGCTCGAAGGTTTTGGGGATGTCCACGGCCAGTGCGAGCGGAATGTTGAGCCGCAACACCGACGCCAGCGGGCGGAAGAAGTTCCACGCCGCAGGCAGGAATTCGTAGCTGGTCAGCACCGCCAGCAGCGGACGCCCGCCGGGACGCCCGACCGGAGCCAGGTGCCAGAACGGGGACTCGCGCAGTTCATAGTGTCCCTCAAAGAGCGGTGGCAGCGGCGCTTCGAAGACCGGTGTATCGAACGCGGAGATCATCCCCCCGGCCAGGGCGCGCGGCGTCTCATCGGACCACAGCGCCATGCCGCACAGCGTGCGCTGGTAGTCGGCTTCGGCTTGCAGCAGTTCGTAGTGGCGGCGGTACTCCATCAGCAGGTCGGCGCGGCGTTCGTCATCCGTTTCACGGGCGGCGCGGCTGACCTGGGCGATCTTCTCGTCCAGGCTGGCGGGCGTCTGCCAGCAGAAGAAGCGCGCCGGGCCGGGGATGGTGCGCAGCCATGTGGCGAAGCGCGCCTGCAATGCCTGTACACCCTCTTCGGTGGCGTGCAGCATGATGTCGAAGGGTTCGATCAGGAAGGTGCGCACCGGGGTATGCTGGTCGGCCATCAACTGTTTCCTTCCAGGGGCTTCTCGACAAACACCAGCCCGCTGTCGTGGTCGGCTTCACCGGCGTGAGCGAAGGTGATCCACTCGGTCATATCGGCTTCGACGTCGCCTTCCGGCGGCGCGAACACCACTTCAGAATCGAGCACGACCAGTCCGGTGGGCATGTCGAATGTCGCACCCAGGCGACCGGCGATGCTCTTGGGTTTGCGTTCGGCGGCGAGCATCAGGCTGCCGCGCATCCGGTAGAGCAAGCGCTGCCACAACGGAATGCCGCCGCGTGGACCGGTCAGGGTCAGGACCAGGATGAACGTCAGGGCGGCCACGAGAAAGGCCAGGTTACCCAGCGCAAAACGGGCAATGATGAGGGTCATGCCGCCGCTGACACCGCCCAGCAGCAGGCGTTTAAACGGAATGCCCATGAATCCCTTCTCGTCGCGGCGGAGCACATGCGATTTGATGTCTGCGGCCATTACTGCTTCCTTGTCCCCTGCAAGAGCAGCCAGCAGGACACCGGCTGCTCTTGCAGGGGCAAATAGTGGGGCAAGTAGGGGCTAAGAGAACGAGATGAGGCTGGCGACGGTGGACGCGGCGATGACGAACAGAAGCCCCACCACCACCTGGTTGGCAGCGCGTGGGTTGTCCTGCTTCCATTGGGAGATGATCGGCCAGGACGATCCCATGTACATCACGCCGAGGCCGATCATCCCCAGGAACGCGGCCATTGGGGCGATGAGTTGGGCGACAGCTTGCGCTTCGGCGAACCACTGCTCAATGGTCTGGCTGAGTGACACGATAAAATCCTCCACATGTGGATGGTTAACGAAGGTGTCAGACGCGGGGTGGAAGTCGCGCGCTCAGACGCTGTTTTCCTCCTGGATGTGTGGGGTCTCGTTGCGGCTGCGCCACCCCGCTCATCTGACACTTTCAGGATAGCAAAGGGAGGGGGACGAACATGCGGAGGATTACCGTTTTGGGCAGGTAATTTTGACCGGTTCCAGACGTAAAATTCCGATCTGGCCTGGGTCAGAAAAAACACAGCCGACCGGAAAGGCCGACTGTGAAACACCAACAATTTGTGATCAATGCAAGGTTGTCATGTTCCAAGCTGCAAGGCATACCGGTACACCCCGAACCGCAGCATGGCATAGGGTTCGTCTGTCCAGGCCCAATGCAAAGTCAGGTCTACGGCCTGACCGGGCAGCAGCGTAATCGGCTCCAACCGATCATCGGGTACCCAGGGGCCCGGACAGCTGCGACGCACCGCTGTCCACCGTGAGATACAAGCCGATCTGTGGTATGAAGAACCTAAACTAGATGATTCGTTACAGGACAATCGGACCGGATCTCTTGATGAGCGGCGCAATGGACACTCCTCAAAAGTGCGCACCGCCGTCGTGTGCGGTGATGTGTGATCTGTGGCGAGGGGCTACCTGATCCATCATCACCGGATGGGCGGCGACGTATATATTGCTCCAATGCCTGTCGACAACGAGCCAAACATAACCGAGAGAAATAAGCTATAGTCCTAGATAGCCCGCCAGGGCTGTTTTTACACCCTGATGAATCGTGTTTTCTTCTCTCAGAACCGAACGATATACAATTCGGCCAGCGCAGTTGTGCCCGAAGTCTAACGCTCACCTTGTTCGATCAGGTATGAGGTGATGGTTTTGATTTTGGCGGTTTTAGCAAAACTAGTAAAAGCGTAGACATCGCAAAACCCATAGATTGCGCCCTGAACCTCAGTCAGCGTACCGTTGACGGAAGCCACATTGCCATGCGTGATGATATTGTCGATCGTCACCGCTTCCAGGTTTCTGTCCCACAGTTCTTCCAAAACACGCTCGAATTCGGCTTTGCCCTTAATGTTTTGCTTTCCAACCCTATCCCAACGAACATCATCGGCAACACTTTCGAGAACTATGTTCAGGTAATGTCCGTAAACTGATGTAAAAAGAGGAGGCGTGAGCTACCATTCGTTTGTCGAAGAACGAATTCCCGAAAAGGGAGAAGGAGCCCACGCCATGAACGCAAAGATACCGCCGAGCGAGCGC
>Ga0334892_1001637_pt1 | contig 18344 bp, 12 predicted proteins | sample GraSluR3_MG_4_FD_207213 | JGI IMG/M metagenome (GOLD analysis project Ga0334892, IMG submission 207213) | Sludge microbial communities from methane-producing bioreactor in Wageningen University, Netherlands - Granular Sludge_15_04-R3 | ecosystem: Engineered > Bioreactor > Anaerobic >...
GCCGGACAACCCCTTGCTCACCGCCAAGAACTGCTATATCACGCCGCACATCGCCTGGGCCACGGCCTCGGCACGGCGGCGGCTGATGGGCACGGCCGTGGAGAACGTGCGCGCCTTTACCCAGGGACGGCTGCAGAACGTGGTCAACGATGTGACGTAGGGGAGGCGCACCGTGGGCGAGCCTGCTCCTCAGACGTATGTCTACAAGCATGTGGCTGGCTGTGAGATCGGTCTCGATCTCTACCGCGGGGGCCAGGGCCTTGCGCCGCCGCTGGTGGTCTGTGTTCATGGCGGGGCTCTGATCGGGGGGGCGCGTCAGGGTTATCCCCCGCCGCATCTGCTGCATGCACTGTGCTCGTTCGCTTGCGTGGCGTCGGTGGACTATCGCCTCGCACCCGAGACCAAGCTGCCCGAGATTGTCAGGGATCTGTATGACGCCCTGGCGTGGTTGCGTGAGCGGGCGCCCGGCCTTTGTGGGGCGGATACCTCCCGTCTGGCCGTGCTAGGCGGCTCTGCGGGCGGCTACCTGACGTTGATGGCTGGTCTTGCGGAGCCCCGTCCCTGTGCGCTGGTGGCGCTCTATGGTTACGGGGATCTGACAGGGACTTGGTACAGCCGCCCGGATCCCTTCTACTGCCGGATGCCTGAAGTCTCGCAGGAGGACGCCTTCGGCTCTGTCGGGTGTGCGGCTATCTCCAGCGCCTCCTTCACAGGCTCCCGTCGCGGGCCGTTCTACCTCTACTGTCGGCAACATGGCCTGTGGCCGCACTATGTGGCTGGCTGGAACCCTGATGCCGAGCCTGCGCGTTTTCGCCCGTATGAGCCGGTCCATCGGGTGACGGCCGACTATCCGCCGACGATGCTTCTCCATGGCGATGCGGACACGGATGTGCCCTATGCGCAGTCCGTGGCGATGGCAGAGGCCCTGAAAGGCGCAGCCGTGAAGCACGAACTGGTGACCTTTGCAGGAGCAGGGCATGGCTTTGACCAAGATCCCCACGCCGCCGCCACACAAGAAGCCACGGCGCGGGTGAAAGCGTTTCTCAGGCATCACTTGCGTGTGGCCGAGAGAGATGCGGTGTGATACACCAGCAAAAATCGTCTACGGAGATGCACAACTATCACGACAGCAACCGGATCTGGTTCTTGCGGGTGCCGGGTTGGCGGGGGCTGATCGGCTAGCCGAGCCAGACGGAACAGGGGACGCCCCGGCCTGCTGATGCAGGCCGGGGGCGTTTTGGGTTTGGCCTAGAGAGCGATGGTCAGGGTGGTCACCGAGGCGGGCGGCAGGGTCACCGTCGCGCCGTTGGCGGCCAGGTCAGGGTGTTCGACGTGAGGAGCCACGCGGGTCGGCTCGTCAAAGGTATTGTGGGCATGGATGTCGTCGCTGGCCAGGGTGGTGCGGGTGGCGATGGTGCCATCGGCGCCAAGGAGGGCCAGGACGAGATCCAGCGGCTCCTCGGCGTGGGTATTGACCAGGCTCACGGTGAGGGCGCCATCGCGGACGGAGGCCGAGCCGGCGACCTGTGGCAGGGCGCCCCTGTGCGCGGCGCCATCATCGCCATCCTCAGCGACCCAGTCGATGGTCTCGCCCTCGACGAGGGCGCGCACCGCCTGCCCGCCCTGGTGGGCGGCGTACATGGCGTACACATGGTAGGTGGGCGTGGTCAGCATGCGCGCGCCATCGGTGAGGACCATGGCCTGGAGCACGTTGATGGTCTGGGCGATGTTGGTCATGATCACCTTGTCGGCGTGGCGGTTAAAGATGTCCAGCGTCAGGGCGGCGACCAGGGCATCGCGCTGGGTGTTCTGCTGGTACAGGTGGCGGGGGTTGCTGCCCGCTTGGGCGGGGTGCCAGGCTCCCCATTCGTCCACGATCAGCCCCACCTGGCGCTGGGGGTCGTAGCTATCCAGGGTGGCGCGCTGCTGGACAACCAGGGGCTCCATCTCTAGCGACTTGGCCAGGAGATGGTACCACTGGTCGTGGGTGTACTCGGTGGCCGTGCCGGCCGTCCCACAGTAATAGTGCGCGGCATAGCCCTGGAAAGGCAGCCCATGCTGTGGAGGACAGGTACGGACGATCTGCTCGAGAAAGCGCCGGGTGTAGTCACGATCGTTGGCCAACGGCCCACAGGCGATCAGGGTCATGGGATCGCGCTGGAGGGGCCGCAGATAGGTGGCGAAACGGCGGTAGGCGCCGGCATATTCCTCGGGTGTGAAGGCGCCGCCGCAGCCCCAGTTCTCGTTGCCCACGCCCCAGTAGCGGACGTCGAACGGCTGGCGGTCGCCGTTGGCGGCGCGCTCGTCGGAGAGGGTGGTGCCGCTGGGGTAGTTGCAGTACTCGACCCAGTCGCGCAGCTCGCGGGGAGAGCCCGAGCCCACGTTGCCGCAGATGTACGGCTCGGCGCCGATCATCCGGCAGAAGCGGACGAACTCGTGGGTGCCGAACTGGTTGCTCTCGACGTCATCCCACCAGATGTTGAGGGTGCGGGGACGATCCTCGCGCGGGCCGATGCCGTCGCGCCAGTGATAGTCGTCAGCAAAGCAGCCGCCGGGCCAGCGGATCACCGGCGGGCGGATGCGCCGCAGCGCGTCGACCACGTCCAGGCGGATGCCGTCGCGGTTGGGGATGGGCGAGTCCTCGCCGACCCAGATGCCCTCGTAGATGCAGCCGCCCAAGTGCTCGGCGAAATGCCCATAGATGTTGGGGTTGATGGTCCCGATGATCTCATCGGGGATGACGACTAGACGCGCTTTGGCCATTTTCTCGCTCCTTATACTCGGTATGATGACGGATCTAGGAACCGGTATAGCCCGGGATACTCTGATGGGGTGCCGCCCAGGGCGGATCCTGGATCAGGAGGCCGCCGTCGGGGTCGACGGGCACGCTGGGCTGCGGGAAGTAGCGCCAGGCCTGGCCGTCCAGCGGCTCCGCATAGCCCTGGGAGCGGTAGTACGACCAGAGGTTGTCGCGCATCTCGGAGACGGCGCTCTGGCGGAACACCAGCCCGGCTTGGCTGCGCAGCTCGTCGGGGTCCTCTGTCCGATCGATGAGCCACTCGCGGCGGTCGGGCGCCGAGTAGAAATACTTCCAGCGGCGGTTCAGCGCCATGTAGACGCCGACGTCGCGATGCTGGTATTGGCTGTAGACGGTGCGTCTCGCCAGAGATGAGGCCTCGCCAGCCGCGGCCACCTCGGCCAGGTCGACGCCATCGAGGGCGAGATCGGCGTGCGGGACGTCGGCGGCGGCCAGCATGGTCGGCATGATGTCCACCAGGCTGGTGGGAGTGTCGCAGACGGCGCCTTGGCCAAGTCTTTGTGGGAACCGCGCCAGCATGGGGATGTTGCAGGCGGCGTTTAGCATACTGCGCTTGCCAAAGCAGCCATAGTCGCCCAAAAACTCGCCGTGGTCCGACGTGTAGAGGATCAGGGTGTTATCGAGCTGGTCGGTCTCTTCCAGCGCTTGCAGGATGCGGCCGACCTGGTAGTCGATGAACGAGATGCAGGCATAGTAGAACGCCTTCATGCAGCGCAGCATGTTATAGTCGAACCCGTTGTCGCGATACTTGTAGCGGTTCTGCACCCGGTTCATATAGGTCCAAAAGGCCTCGTACTGGTGGGGCATCTTGGGCAGCGGCATCAGCGGCGCCCGGTAGAGCTTGTTCCAGGGCGTGGGCGGTGAAAAGGGCGGGTGGGGATGGATATAGCTGGACATGAGCAGCCAGGGCTGGTCGCTGTGGGCCTGCTCGCGGACAAAGGCGATGGAGCGGTCGCCCACCCAGTGGGTGGCGTGATACTCGGCGGGCATCTGGGCGAGCTGCGGCATATAGTACATCTCGCCGCGCTGCCCCATGGGGTCATGGACGTGGCTGTAGCCCTGGCTCTGCAGGAACTGGAGATAGTCATCCTGATCGACGCTGCGGCGGATCTCTTCCTGGTGCTCGCGGGTCTGCCAGCCGCGCAGGGCTTGCGAATCGGGGGTAAAGTGCATTTTGCCGATGCCATGGGTGCGGTAGCCGGCATCGCTGAGAGCCTGCATAAAGCTGGAGCGATCGGTGGGCATGGCGTCGCCGTTGTAGGCGCAGCCGGTGTTGTGGGCGTACTGGCCGTGGATCAGGGAGCAACGGGCCGAGACGCAGACCGGGCTGGGCGTGTAGGCGCTGCTGAAGCGAACGCCCTCACGGGCCAGACGGTCCAGGCTGGGCGTGCGGATGACCGGGTTGCCGCCGGCACCGATGGTGTCGGCACGCTGTTGGTCGGTAAAGAACAGCAAGATGTTGGGGCGTGGCATGGGAATTCCTCTCAGCATGTTGGTCTGGACAGTTTTGCTCACTCGGTATAGTCAGTGCGCTCTAGCTTTTCGGGCAGGTGTGACGCAACACCCTCGCTTGCGAGGGTCACGACATTGGCTGGATGCTCCAGCCGCGGGTACCGGGTGGCGCCGCGTCGCTGCGCTAGCTCCTCCCAGGCAGGGTACTGCTGGACGAACCAGGTCGCCCAATACACGTGCAGGCCAAAGGCATCGGCCCCCTGCAGTTCCTCATTGGCGCCATCTCCCACAAACATTACCGCCTGGGGCGCTACGCCCAGTCGATGGCAGGCCAGCTCATAAATGCGTCGGTCCGGCTTGATCAGTCCGATCTCGTACGAGAACACCACGTCATCGAAAAACGGTGGCAGCGTGCAATCCCACCATCCAACAACCTCCTCAGCACTGGTGTTGCTGAGGAGACCGATGCGCAGTGGCAGCTTGCGTAGCTGCGCCAGCATGGTGGCGACTCGCGGGTCTACCTGGCTAAAAGCGCGCCTATGCACAGCGACACGCTCCTGGTCGAGGCTTGTCGCTAGCGGCTCATCCAGGTCGCGTCCCAGGCTCCTGAGCGTGAGGCTGAGAGCTGTCTGATAATCAGCGATCGCGCCGGACCAGCGGTCCTCACGCGTCGCTTTCCAGGCTTTCGCAAAGGCAATTGGGTCAACGCCCAAACGTTCTGCGACTGACTGCCGTGCATCCCAGTTGGGATCGTACAGCGTCACCACCGTCTCAAACAGATCAAAGACGATGGCCTGGAGTTCCTCCAGATTTCGGATTGGCGCCATTTCTGGTGGCTTTCCTCGGGCAACGGATCGCCCACTACCATTCACAGGGCCGGCCCCTGGCTAGCTCAACCGCAACGTCACGATCTGCTTGGGCCCAAACTCGGCGGAAACCACGCCCTCCTCGACGGGCAGTGGCTCGCCCTGGGGCATGCTCTCCAGGTTGACCGGTTGCGCGGACGTGAACGGCGCGTCGCTTGTGAGCCGATAGGTGGCCGTGACCGGCTCGGTGCCCGGGCTGAACGCGCGGATCTCGAGCGCGTCGCCGCGCATCTCGGCGGCGGTGACGACCACCGGCCCCTCGACGGTGAGCAGCCCGCCCGTGGGCGGGAGCCCGCCCTGCTCGCGGAGCTGTTGGGCATCCAGGGCCTGGAGCTGGGCGGCGTGCACGCCGCAGGCCAGCCGGTCGGCCAGGGCATACAGCTCCACGCGGGCGGCGGCGCTACGGGGCTGCCCGTCCAGCGGGGCGATCCAGTAGCGGAACTGGAGCGGGCCCTGGAGCTGGCCGCCGGGCTCGCCGGCGGTGCCCACGGTGGTGCGGGTGGCGCGGAACAGAGTCAGCGCCAGCGGGCGCTCGGGCAGGTCGCGCACAGCCGTCTCCAGCAGGCCCTCGCTGATGACGGCCAGGCCGCGGACGGCGTCGGCCACGGCGGACCAGGTGCGCTGCGGTTTGGTCTCGACCTCGAGCTCGCGGTAGAGGTGATTGTCGGCGCGCAGGGCGATGGGACGCTCGACCACGTCATAGGGCGTGTCGGCCAGGTAGGTGTCGGCCTGGGCGCCGCTGGGCAGCAGCACGCGCAGGCGGTGGTCCAGGGCGTTGTTGTGCACGGTGGTGGCGACCTCGAGGTGTGCCGCACCGGGCCGGAGAGAGATCAGGCTGTCGACGATCAGATCGGTGCGCTGATCGGAGCGGGTCATGCCGTCGAACTGGAAGGCCGCCGGCACCGACATGCTGGTACGCACCCGGAAGGTGGTCAGCAGAGGGCCGTCGTGCACCAGGGCCACGGCGGCGGGCGAGGCGGTCGAGACATTCGTCTCGTCGTTGACGGCCATCCCATGATACCAGCCGTCGCCGATGTCGGCCGTGTCCTCAAAGGTAAGCAGCCGCTCATAGCGCTGGCCGGTACGCTTGTCGGTGAGGGTCAGGGTGCCGTTCGACTCGATGGTCACGGCCAGGTGCTCGTTCTCCATGGAGCGCTCGCTGGTGGCCAGGCCAGGCACGGCAGGGTGACGGGTGCGCTCGCTGGTCTCGCCGGAGCGCACGGTGTAGGTGGCATAGCCGAACGCCGGAATCTGGACCGGCAGGCTGACGCGCACGTGATGGGTTTGATAGCCTTGGATCGAACCCGTGTCGAGGACTCGCCCGCCGGGCTGTTTCATGGCCTGATGGAGCCGCTGGTACGCGACCTCGTCGCCATTGGCGTCATCGATGCGAAAGGACGGCTTGGGCTCAAAGCCAAAGAACTCGTTGAACGTGGGCCAATCGGAGGGGATCTCGAGGGTCACCTCGACCGGTTCATCTACTGGCACCTGGGCGCCGTTGAACAGGGTCACGCGTAGGGTCTCGGGGACCACCGGCTCGCCCAAGTTGGCGGCGATGCGGCGCTCAACGTCGCGGGTGACCTCCTCGGCGATGCCGCGACACTGGCTAAAGCGGAACTTCATGTCCTCGTGGACCTGGTCGATGCTACAGCCGCAGATGGAATCGTGGGGGTGGTTACGGAGCAGCCAGCGCCAGGCGACGTCGAGATAGCCCTGGGGGTACTCGCGGCCGAGGGCCAGGTGGGCCAGCACGCCCAACGGCTCGGCCCAGCGGGTGAGCAAAGTCTCGCAGGCGGCGTTCTCTTGCTTGATCCACACGCGGCTGGAGAGCACGCCCGGGATCAGCCACTGGTTATCGCGCTCTTCGGTCCAGCGGGCGGGCTCGCGCAGCTCGCCGACAACACGGGTCTGGATCCGATCGGCCTGCGCGGCCATCTCCCGGCAAAAGTCATCCAGGCTGGTGTGCATGAACTGGAAGCTGTCCCCGGGATCGTCCTGCGCCATGCGGTCGACGATCACCTGGTAGGTGACGGGATCCCACTCCATGTGGTCGCAGCCGTCAAACAGGAGCAGCGGATCCACGTCCGAGCATTCGGCGGTCCACTGCAGAAAACTGTCCAGGTTGCCGTTGAGCACCTTGGGATCGACGCAACCGTCCTTGTCGCGGCAGCCGCGCACGTCGATGGCATAGGTGCAATAGCCCACGTGGCCAAAGCGGTAGGTGGGCAGGACGGTGCCGTCGGCGCCCTCCCAGAGCAGGTTGCGGTGATCCCAGGTGTTGAGGCCGCGCCAGATCAGGGCGGCCACGATGTCGAATCCGGCATAGATCTGGGGCAACTGGCTGTTGTGGCCAAAGATGTCGCAGGTAAAGCCGGCGCAACTGGGCTCGCCGCCGAGGGAGCGGGCCACCTCTCGGCCCAGGCGCAGGTTGCGCACCATGGATTCGCCCGAGACCAGGAACTCGTCCGGCATGGCGTACCAGGGGCCGATGACCAACTGGCCCTCTCGGGCGCGCTGGACTAGCTCGTCGCGGCGCTCGGGACGGATCTCGAGATAGTCCTCCAGCAGCACGGCCTGGCCGTCGGTCTGGAAGGGGCCCTTGAGCCGGCCGTCGCGCCAACCTTCGAGGACGCGATCCATCAGCTTGACGAGGCGAAAGCGAAAGCCCTGAAAGGTCTGGTACCATTCGCGGTCCCAGTGCGTGCTCACGACATAGTGGCAGCGGCGTGGCGTTTCGGCCATGGTAGCGTTCTCCCCGTTGGTGAGGCGGATGATGTTTGGGCACACCATAGCCGCGGCGGGGTTGGGCGTCAAGGGGAAAGTCTGGGCGCTTTGCTTGGGGGCGTGGCCTGCGGGATAATGGCTGCAGGGGCATGGCGGGAGGGGGTAGCGGTGGAACTAAAGTCAGCCCAGTTTCGCACCGAGGTGCGATTGGATCCGGGCATCGTGTTAGCCGCTCTGGCGTTGCTTGGCTTTGGCTTGGTCGCAGTCGCCCAGGTGTTTGGTTCGTCGACAAGGGTTCGCGAGGGCGCTTCCTGGCTGGCCGTGGCGACTATGGGCGTGGCGTTCATCGGCTGGGCCTATGCGGTCGAGCATCCCCAGGTGGCACGTTGGTTCACAGCCATATCGTCTGCCGTGCTGGCCGGGATCGCTGCCTGGGCCTTTGAGGAGCCCAGCTTGCTGACTCTCGCCAGCTTGGCCGTGCTCCTGGCTGGCAATATGTTGGGCTGGCCAGCAGCTCTTGGGATGAGTCTCGGCCAGACGTTGGCCATCGTGGCTCTCCTGGCTCATGGGACGAGCGAAGCGGTGGCGGGAAGCGCCCTGGTGGCGGCGGTGTCCGTTTGGGTGGCCATGGCCATGGTCTGGTACGAGCACGGTCGCTTACGGCGGCTCAGTGACTGGATTGCGTGGCACTATGAGCGAAGCGAGAGACATCTGGCCGAGGCCAGAGACCAACGGGAGGAGACGGCGCGCACGACTTTGAGCTTGGCCCAGGCCAATCGCCAGCTCGCCCAGGCCAACGAGCGAACAGCCATTCTGCGGCGAGCGGCCGAGGATGCTCATCAGGCCAAGGCAGCTTTTGTAGCCAATGTCAGCCACGAGTTCCGCACCCCGCTCAACATGATCATCGGCCTGGTGCAGCTCATGGTCGAATCGCCCGAGATATACGCTTCCATCGTCTCGCCCAAGATGCGGCGCGATCTGGAGACTGTCCATCGCAACTGCTTGCACCTGGCCAGCATGGTGGACGACGTACTCGACCTCACTCGAACTGAGGCGGGGCGCGTGACGCTGCATCGCGTGAGGGTCGATTTGGCAGGGGTCATCCGTCGCAGCGCCGACACGGTCCGCCCGCTGCTCAATGAAAAGAACCTCGGCTTTGACCTGCGTCTCGCCGACGACTTGCCGCAGGTATACTGCGACCGGACGCGCGTGCAGCAGGTGATCCTGAACCTGCTCAGCAACGCGGCGCGCTTTACCGATGCTGGCGGGATCGAGATCGATGCACGCTGCGATGATGGCAGTGTGGTGGTGAGCGTATCTGATACGGGGCCAGGCATCGCCCCTGAGGATCGGGAGAGGGTATTCGAGCCCTTTTGGCAGAGCCAGGGACCGCTACAGGCTCGCCGCGGCGGCACCGGTCTGGGGTTGAGCATCAGCCGCGAGTTCGTGCAGCTCCACGGTGGCCGCATGTGGATCGAGAGCGAGGTGGGCAGAGGCACGACGTTCCACTTTTCCTTGCCCGTCTCGCCTCCCATGGGCCCTGTAGCGCGCCCGGGCCATAGCATCCGTGAGGATTGGGTCTGGCGCGAGGAGGGGTTCCGCTCGGCGGCCGACGTGGCCTCTGCTGGCTTGTTCAAGCCTCGGCTCGTGTTCTGCGATGTATCGCGTGATTCACGCCCCATGATGACACACGAAGATGACCGCATGGAGGTCGTGTCTGTCGAAACGATGGACGAGGCAATCGGGGCCGCTGAGACGCTGTCGCCGCAGGCCTTGGTTCTCAGCGGCCACTCTGCGGCAGAGATTCTGGCCGCGGTCTCTCGCGTGTGCAGCGTGGTGAGCGATGTGCCAGTTGTTGCTTTTGCCATGGGGACTGGGTCGCGGCCCGATCTGGAGGGGCAGATCAACGGCTATCTGATCAAGCCGGTGATGCGCGATGACTTGCTGAAGGCGCTGGAGAGCGTAGATCGGCCCGTGCAGCGGGTGCTCTTGGTGGATGATGACGCCGACGTGCTGGATCTGCTCACGCTCCAGCTCGGCAGCCACACGACCGAGATGGAGGTGCACTGTGCCCAGGGAGGGCGCGACGCTCTGAGCCGCCTTGCCCGCCACTCTTTTGATGCTTTGCTGCTCGATATCATCATGCCCGATATGAGTGGGTGGGAGGTGCTAGAGCGGGCAAAGCAGGAGGGCTGGCTGGTGAACACTGCGGTGTACATCGTATCGGCCCAGGATCCGGTGGACCACGAGCCGGTCAGCGAGGTGATCATGCTAGCCGATGGCGATCGGGGGGTGGCTGCCAGCGGGGTGCTCGACTGCACCCTTCGGCTGGTTCAGGCGCTGAGGCAGCGCTAGCGCGCTTGATTCTCCGGGAGCGCGCCCGATGGTGGCGACAGGGCCCGATCCAACGCGTCGCGAAGTGTGCGGGGTTCGATGGGCTTGGCGAGGTGCATGGTGGCTCCCAGCGACAGGGCGAGGGCCTCTTCGCGTACCACCGAGCAGACGATGACAGGGATGTTGCGGGTGGCCGGGTTCTCGTGGAGCCGCATGAGCAGCTCCCATCCGTCCACGTCAGGCAGCATCACGTCTAGCACAATGACTCTGGGCCCAAGGCTCTGGATGAGATCGAACAAGCGTCTGCCATCTCTCGTGTGGGCCACGGCGAATGCGGTGCCTTCCAAGGCTCGTCGGTAGAACTCGGCAATATCCGGATTGTCGTCCACTACGAGCACGGTCAACTTTTCCGCTGTAGGGGCTGTCAGACGGAGGAACAGGTGGCCTCCCTCGGCCTGGATGTCCACATGCATCGTTTCGTCCAGCAAGATGCCGTGGGCTATGGCGCTCAGGTCGCCACCGCTCTCGCCGTCCGGCGCCACCAGCGTGATCTGCACGTTCCCGTCCTCGATGCCTGCAAAGAGCGTAATGACCTTGCAGTCGGTGAAGCGTGCCACGCGCCCGACGGCGGTGACGAGCGACTGACGCAAGACGGCGGGATGCACCGCGGCTACGAGATGGGGCTGCACGTGGCCCACCACGAGCTTGGTGCCATGGGGCGCTGCCACTGCGCTCTGGAGCGCTACCACGCCCTGCACGACGACCGCCACGTCACAGCCCGGTGCTTTTCCGCCAGCTTCGACCGAAGCGATCTCTCGCCGAGCTTGTACCTCCCAGTCATCGCTCTGCTTGCCCACCTCCTCGCGGCGTTGGCAGAGCGCCCGCGCCAGGGCGTGAATCGCCTCACGCTGGGTTCGTTGAACGGTGCTACGGCTGACGTGCAAGCGAGCGGCCGTCTCGTCTTGCGAGAGACCGAGGACGTAGCGGCTTTGGAGCAGCTCGTAGACGCGGCGACAGTGCGATGTGGGGGGAGCTTCTGGGGCCGGGGCTAGACCGGCGATGCCTTCGATCAAGAGGTCCTGTACGGTGACCGCGCTGACCTGAGGGGTGCATCCCAGCAGGCGACAGACCTCCTCGCCCGGCTGAAGATCCGGGTCGTGCAGGTGGGAGAGGACATCCTGAAGCTCGCACAAGAGCGAATGGGATACTGTCATTAGGGTGACGCCAAACTGACGCACATACGATGCTGACAAGGGTGTGGCTGTGTGCCACACTAGGGCCAAGCGGGTACCAAATAGGAGCAGAGTGCGACCCGCCCCATTCTACCATGCGGTGCGAGTAGAGTCCACTCATTACCGCTGACGTTCTGGCCCGCAAGATGCGATGGGACGGCAACGAGGTGGGTTGCGAGCGCCACTGGCCGCGTGGCATACGAGGAGGTGCAATCGAGCAGCAAGGACTCGGATGACAACGGTGTCGGCATAGACCAGCGATGGGAAGCATGTCAGGAGGAGAGATGGTAGACAAGTGGACGCGTCGTCAGTTTCTAGGTGCTGCTGCAGCGACCAGTGCGGTTGTGGCGTTGGCAGCCTGCAAGCCGACGGCTGCGCCGACGGCGGAGGCGGTGGAGAAACCGACGGAGCCGGTCGAGGCGTCGGTGACGGCAGATGACATTAACTTTTTGTGCCGCACGGACATCTATCAGGCCTATGCGGCTGAGGCGGCGGTAGAAGCATGGAATGCCGAATTTCCCGCCAAGGTGATCGTTGATGAGCCGGCGGGCGATCTCACCCAGAAGGTGCAGGCGGCCCAGGCCGCTGGTGATCTGGTGTGGGACGGGTATTCGGTTATGGAGGGGCCTTGGGCTACCATGGAGTGGGTCGAGCGGGGTTTGATCCAGCCGCTCGATGCTTACGTGGAGGCTTCGCAGATCCCTAACGCTGACAAGGTCGTTCCCAGCATCATCGAGACGATCCGCGAATCGGCCAGCTACCAGGACAAGCTGTACGGCATTCCGGGCAACTGTGGCAGCGTGGGTTTGGCCTGGATGACCGAGCCGCTGGAAGCGGCGGGCTACACGGATCAACCATGGACGTGGGACGAAGTGTACGATGCCGCCAAAAAAGTACAGGAAGGGTCAACTGGCACGGTTCCCTTTGCTGTCGCTTGTCGGTCGCTGTGTGATCTGTATGCGCTTATCTGGAGCGCAACCGACAGTCCCATCGATGAAGACGGCGTGGTGGACATCCGTGGCGAGGCCAGCATTGCCGCCGTGACCTGGTTCCGGAAGATGATAGAAGAGGATCTGTTCGACTGGACGCTGGGTTTCGGCGATTGGCTCAAGGGCGATATCGCCATGATCCACTCTTACGACGTGGCTGGCACCATGAACCAGCAGACCTTTGGGATGGACGCGGCGCGCCAAGGGGTGGGCATCTACCGAGAGCCCGATGACTTGAAGGCCGGCGTCCCCTTCTGGATCAACATGTCGGTGCTGTTCAACCAAGCAGCCAACCCCACCGGCATGGTGGACTTTTTCCTGTGGTGGTTCGGGCCCGATAACAAGACCACCGGCAAGCAGATCACCGAGGTGGCGGCCAAGCCCTGCTACACCTACACCTATGAGGAGTTCGTGGCGGGCAACGCCGACCAGCAGTGGCAGCAAGAGGCCATCGACATCATCGCTGATTCGACTTGGTTCCCTGTGAACCGTACCTGGGGTATCATGAATACGCATGTGGGCCCGGCCCTGGAAAAGTGCTACGACCTGGGCCAGCCTTTCGAGCCCGAGCAGGCCATGGAAGAGGCCTACGACAATATCAAGGAAGACCTAGCCCAGCTACGGGAGGAATAGACTAGCGTTTGGATTCTGGGGCCGACGGCACGTCGGCCCCAGATCAGCCCTAGCAGGGTTCCATCGGCCATTGGCTATTTCCGAGGAGGTTTGCCACGATGGCGTCTGACCAGACTCTTGACACCACTTCCCGCGTGGCAACGCTCAGAACCTTTGGGCGGGTCTTGCAGCGGGAGCTCCGGGCCAAGGGCTGGGGAAACCCCTTTGGCTATCTTTTCATCTTACCAGCCATGCTGCTCTATGGTGTGTTCAGTGCATGGCCGATTTTTCGTGGCTTTATCATGAGTTTCACGGATTATCGATTTTTGTATCCTGATTCGCGCTGGGATTTCAACGGCATCCAGAACTTTGTCGATATGTTCTCGGATCAATGGATTGGGCATGGACTGATTATTTCGATCAAATGGACCCTGCTAGTTCAGCCCACAGTCATCATCGTATCGCTTCTCCTCGCTGTTCTTATCAGCCGCGTCAATCATGGCCAAGGATTCTATCGCTGGATTGTCTACCTGCCAACGATTCTGCCCATCGCCGTGACTCTGCTCATGTTTGGGCAGTTTTACAATGCGCGTTTCGGCTTTCTCAACGTGAACTTGCGCAATCTAGGGATCGACAATCCCCCTCGCTGGCTGAACGACACCCGGTGGGCGCTCCCCGCTTTGGCTTTTACAGACGTGTGGCGCGGATTTGGGTTTCCCACCCTGCTGTTTCTCATTGGGATCTATAATATCAACAGCGAGATCTATGAGGCGGCGGCCATCGATGGGGCGACCGCCTGGCACCAGTTTTGGCGTATCACGATGCCGCTGCTCAAGCCAACGTTTCTGCTGATCTTGGTGCTCGGCTCGGGCATCGCCGGAGGGACGGAGCCGGCCCTGATCCTCACAAGCGGCGGCCCTCAGAACGCGACCCGGTCTATCGGCCTCTACCTGTATCAAGTGGCCTTTACCTTGGGCGATATGAGGCTGGGTTATTCCGCAGCAGTGGGATTGTTACTTGGTATACTAAGTGCACTGCTTTCTTTATTCTGGTTCCGCTTGCTAAAGGAGAGATAGGGCTCAGAATGAAGAGCAAAGTCTTCTCAAAGCGTTCTGTGCGGCATTTCTTCCGATGGTGGGCCATCGAGAGCATGTGGTCGCACCTGGTGATGATCGTGGTGTTGTTCGTCATCTTTGTGCCCTTGATCTGGATGGTGAGCACCACCTTCAAGGATCGGCTCGAGTTTGCCGAGAACTCGCAACGGCTGATCCCTACGCGCCTTAGCCTGGTGAACTATCAGTACATGTTCACCTCGATCCGCAACCTGCCCATCTATATGCGCAACAGCTTTATCCTGGCGTTCGGCACGGTGGGGTTGCAGACTTTTTGCGCCGCGCTGGCAGGTTACGCCTTTGCCCGCATGCAGTTCCGTTTTCGCGATCTCATCTTTTTGGGGATGATCGTCTCCATGTTCATCCCGCGTGCGGGCGGCTTGATGGCGCTGTACGAGCTGATGACCTTTTTGAAGCTGCGCAACTCGCTGCTGGGCCTGATTCTCCTGTTCTCGGCAGGGTTGCCGGTGCCTATCTTTATCATGCGGCAGTCATTCATGGCGGTGCCGCCCGAGTTGGAGGATGCGGCCCTGATCGACGGCGCTAACTGGCTCCAGGTGTTCTGGCGGGTTGCCATGCCGGTGGCGTCCGGCGGGCTGCTCGTGGTGGCGACGCTGAGTTTCATCGGCGTTTGGAGCGATTTCCTGGTCACCTATACGCTGATCGATCGAGATACGCAGATGACGATCTCGGTGGGCATCCGCAAGCTGCTGGCGACGAGCTATGAGACGGCGGTATCGCCTCGGTTCCGCGGCCAGTTCGCCGGCGAGGCAGCGGACGCTACCATGTTGTTCACGGCGGCGCTGCCGGTGATCCTCTTTTACGCCGTCTTGCAGCGTTGGTTCATGCAGGGCTTGATGGAGGGCGCGCTCAAGTTCTAGCAATTGCCTGCCAGAAGGAACGCGCAACGCCGCTGGATCCTACAGGATCCAGCGGCGTTCGATTGCAGGATGCAACCTCAGAGCGTGATGCCCGCCTGCGCCAAAAAGGCCTCCACCACGGCCGCGGCGTTCAGCGTGGGCGTCTCGGGCTGGAGGCTCTTGGCGGGGCCCAGGATGTAGCCGCCGCCGCGTCCCATCTCGTCGCAGAGGCGCCGCACCTCGGCGTGGATCTCGGCCGGCGTGCCGTGGGGGATGGTGGATTGCGAGCCCAGCGCGCCCCAAAAGGCGATGTCACGGCCGAACTGGCGCTTGAGCTCGTATGGGTTCATGTCGCGGGCCTCGGGCTGCACGCTCTCGAGCGCGTCCAGCCCGATCTCGATGATGTCGGGCAGGATGTCACGCACGCTGCCGCAGCAATGGCTCAACGCCTTTTTGCCGGCGGCGTGCACCAGTGCATACAACTGGTACAGTGCGGGTTTGATGTACTGCCGCCAGCGCTCCGGACCCAGGAGCACGCCTTGCTGGTAGCCCCAGTCATCGCTGAAACGGATGCCATCCAAGGGCAGCTCCAGCAGCTTTCCGAGGATGGCGGCGTGGTGCGCGGCGACGGCCTCGACCAGCTCGGAGTAGAACGCAGGATCGGCCGCGGCGTCGGCCAGGGCGTCCTCAAAGCCGCGCAGGCACCAGGTGCGCTCAAACAGGCCGAACCCCAGGCCCGCTACCCAGAAGCGGTCGGGCGCGGCGGCGATTGCCTGCCGCGCGGGCGCGTCCCAGCCGGGGGGAAAGAGCTCCTCCATGGTGGGGAAGCGATAGCCGTCCAGCGTCGGCTCCGGGAGGGCGGGCGTCTCCAGGTGGGTGGGGCGACGGTCGCAGCGCCACACCGTGCCGTACAGGTCGGTATAGTGGGTGGCGCTCTCTTCCCGGTGCCGATTGAGGCTGGGGATGGGCGCGCTGCAGATGGCTGGCTCTAGCAGCTCACGCCAGCGGGTATCGCCATAGTGGGCGTCCAGGCGCTCGCCGACATCGCCCTCCCAGCCTAGGGTGTAGGGGATCGGCTGCGTCTCGCGATGGGCGAGCTGGTCATAGACGCGGTCACGCCAACGGATCATGTGTCCTCCATCATGGCTTGCTAAGGGTCGCGACTAGTCGTCATTTCCTGGGTAGGCGGGCTCCAGCGGCGTGGCCATGGTGGGGCCGGGCATCATAGGGCGGCCACCGTCGAGGGGCAGCCGCTCATAGCGCCACGTCTCCATGGCGCGCATATAGGCATAGACGTGACGCTCCATCAGCTCGGCCTGGATGGGCCACGCCTCCGCCTGGCCGTAGAGATCGCGTTGCTCGTCGGGGTCGTTGACCAAGTGAAACATCTGGCCGCAGCGATCGGGCTTGAGCAGGCTCAGCCGCCAGCCCTCGGCGGTGATGATGCTGCGCGAACCTAGCACCTGGACGGTGATCTCTTGCCACGGGTCGGGGTCGGGCTCGCCGTGGAGGACTGGCAGCAAGGTGCGGCCCTCGTGCGGCGGGAGCAGGCCGGCGCCGCCCCACTGGCAGAGGGTGGGGAACAGGTCCAGCGAGGTGGTCAGTCGGTCGCTGACCAGGCCGCGGGCGGTGTCGGAGCCCCAGACGATCAGCGGGACGCGGGCGGACTTGTCATAATGCATGGCGCCCTTGGTGATGAGGCCGTGGTCGCCCATCATGTCGCCGTGGTCGGTGGTAAAGCAGATGATGGTGTTTTCGGCCAGGCCGCGCTCCTCCAAGAAGCGCACCACGCGGCTGATCTGGTCATCGATGAGACGGATGGAGCCGTGGTACATGGCACGCATGCGGCGCACGTTACGCACGTCGGCGGCGAACTGGTCAAAGCGATGAAAATGGTGACGGTGATGCTCGTAGACGCCGATGTCCCGCCACGCCTGGGGCAGTGGATCGGGCATCTCCTCGGGGGCGAACATGGTATCGTACGGCTCGGGCGGATCGTAGGGGTCATGCGGGTTGACATAAGACATGTGACACATAAAGGGCCGGTCGGGATGCTCGGCCAGGTGCCGCTCCATGAAATCGATACCGCAGTTGGTGATATAGGTGGTCTGGTTGAGCTCGGCCGGCAGCGGGTGGGTGTAGATCAGGCTCCAGCCGAGGCGGCCACACGCGGCTGCAGAAACTCGGCACGCGCGGCCTCCCATTCGGGGCGCAGGTCGCGCTGGTCGGGGCCGTAGCGATCCAGGTAGGGCATGGGCCAGCAGGTGGCCAGGGCCGGGCCGTAATAGTCGGGGTGCTCGCGGGCGATCCAGTCCAGCCACGGGCCCAGGCGTGGGTCCTCGGTGGGGATCGACTCGTCATAGCCCAGATAGGCGAAATCCGCGGGCAGTGGTAGCTGCATGCTGGTGAGGTGGAACTTGCCGTAGCCGCCGGTGCGATAGCCCCGCCGCTGCAGGACCATGGGGTAGGTGGGGTTCTCGGTGCCGAGCTGCAGGTTATTCACCACGATGCCGTGGATCTCATTGGAGCGTCCCGTCAGGATGGTGGCGCGGTTGGGGGCGCAAATAGGTGAGTGGGCGTAGGCCCGGGTGAAGCGGACGCCCTCGGACGCGAGGCGGTCCAGCGTGGGCGTGGAATCCACCCCGCTGCCATAGCAGCCTACGAACGCCGCGGCGAGCTGATCGGCCATGATAAAGACAATGTTGGGCTGTGATGGCATGGCGGGTCTCCTGTTTGGCTGGCAGCGTCGGGATCAACTAGTCGTCCCAGGGCCGGAGCAGAACCTTGGCGCAGTCGTGCGACGCGCAAAGGGCTAGGGCATCCTGGACCTGCTCCATTGGATAGGTGTGGCTTACCAGGTGCTCGATAACCGGAGAACGCTGGATGACCTGCAGCACCTTGGGGTAGAGGCTCAGGTTATAGTGCCACGAGCCGTGCACTGACAGCCCCTTGCGGATCATGTCGCGGCTGGCCTGGAGCGTGACGTCTTGGTTGCACTCGCCCACAAAGCAGACCTGGCCCAGGCGACGGGTTGCGTCGATGCAGGTGCGCTGGGCCGCTGGCACGCCAGAGCAATCCACCGCCGCATCCACGCCCAGGCCATCGGTGGCATCTAGGAGTCGCGCGAGCAGATCCGGATCGGCGGGGTCGAAGACGTCCTCGGCCCCAAGCTCACGAGCCCGTTGGGCGCGCCAGGGGTGACCCTCCACCACCAGCACGCGGGCTCCGCGAAAGCGGCCGTTGACCACGCCGCCCAGGCCGACGGGGCCGGCGCCGGTGATCAGCAGCGTGTCAAAGGCGTCCACCCGCATGCGCTCCAGCGCCCCCATGGTGGGGCCCAGGGTG
>Ga0334892_1001638_pt1 | contig 18335 bp, 15 predicted proteins | sample GraSluR3_MG_4_FD_207213 | JGI IMG/M metagenome (GOLD analysis project Ga0334892, IMG submission 207213) | Sludge microbial communities from methane-producing bioreactor in Wageningen University, Netherlands - Granular Sludge_15_04-R3 | ecosystem: Engineered > Bioreactor > Anaerobic >...
TCGCCAGGCCAGGGGAGCGGTTCAGGCCCTTGTCGCGCATCTAGTGCGGCGAAGTCTGCGAGTTCCCCTGCTGCTGGGGGGGCCAGGTGTTGACGCGGAGTTCGCGCAATGGGCCGCGATGCCGGTTGGCAGCACCCTCTATTGGGGTGGCGTCTACTATTGCGAGGATGCGGATGAGATGCTGGAGGTGCTGCGGCAGATCGTGCTGTTTGAGCCGGCGCCCTCAGATCACGTCCACGAGGCGCCTGAAGCCCAGCTTGATGATTGCTCCGTCTGCGGTGGTTGCCCTCTTGCGACCTCGTGCGACGCTCAGGTCTGAACCAGCCGGGTGGATGTGAGAAAGGAAGGTGATCGCGTGGAACGGTCTGCCGTTTGGGGTAACAGCGACCAGGGAGTCCGTGAGCGATGAGCGCTAAGGATGCCGGAGGGGAGCCCTTGTCGCCCATGTCATCGACGCTTCGCGCTCGACTCGATGTCGCGTTGGACGAGATCGCCGAGACGATGGTCGCCGACCGTCGCGACTTCCACCGATATGCGGAGACGGGCTGGCAGGAGTTCCGCACGGCCTCGCTCATCGCGCGTCGTCTCAAGGACCTTGGGCTGGACGTGGCGGTGGGGCGTGAGGTCGTGGATCCCCCTACACGGATGGGCCTGCCCGCCGACGAGGTGTTGGAGGTCGGCTGGCGGCGTGCCGAGCTTCAAGGCGGAGATCCTGCTTTCCTCGAGGCCGTCCGAGGCGGTTTCACCGGCGTGGTCGGCACCTTGTCGAACGGTGAGGGACCGACGATCGGACTGCGCTTTGACATCGACGCCCTTGACCTTACCGAGAGCCGGTCGGCGTATCATCGTCCCTACCGCGAAGGCTTTGCCTCCATCAACGCCGGGGCCTCCCACGCGTGCGGTCACGATGGACATGCGGCGATCGGATTGGGCCTGGCGTCGGTGCTCAGTCAACTCCGCACCACCCTTCGCGGCACGATTAGGTTTGTCTTCCAGCCTGCTGAGGAGGGCGTTCGCGGGGCCAAGGCGATGGTGGCAGCCGGTGTCGTCGAGGGCGTGGATGCGATGCTGGCCCTGCACCTCTACAGTGGTTGGCCCGTCGGCCAGGTGGTTCCCGGCAAGAGTGGCTTTCTTGCCACCACCAAGCTCGATGCGTTCCTGACCGGCGAGCCGGCACACGCAGGCGGACGTCCCCATGGCGGCAGGAACGCGATATTGGCAGCGGCGACTGCCGTGCTCAACCTGCATGCGATCCCAAGGCATAGTGAGGGCGCGACCCGGATCAACGTCGGGCGCTTGGTCGCCGGAGAGGGGCGCAACGTCATCCCCTCCACGGCGCACCTGGTGCTGGAGACTCGAGGTGTCTCCTCAGCGGTGAACGATCACATGGTTGAGGCGGCAAACCGTGTGCTCGAGGCCGCGGCGGCGATGTATGGGTGCGAGCTGGAGATCCGCCCGATGGGTGCAGCGGAGAGCGCGACGAGCGATGACGCGCTGGCTCAGCGGGTGACCGAGGCGGTCGATCGCCTCCCCGGGCTCTCGCTCAGAGTGCCCGACCAGGGCGGCGGGAGCGAGGATTACACGTATATGATGCGTCGCGTTCAGGAGCAGGGTGGACTGGCGACGAACATCGGCTTCGGCGCCGATCTGGGCGGCTTCGGACACCACACCGCGACCTTCGACTTTGACGAAGCGGCGCTACCGCAGGCGGTGCGCCTCCTGGCGACAGCGGTCCTCGACCTACAGGCACGACCCGTGAGACGCTGAGGCCTCCCGGTCTGTAACGACTCAGGCTCCCGCTGCCGGCCCGGGTCGCTCTTCCTCTGCCGATTAAGCGTCAGCGAGATGGGTTCGGAATTCCTCGACGGTGATCCCGTACCAGTGCACGTCGAAGTAGCGACCTTCACTGTACCCCATCCGGCGGTGGGTGCCCTCAAGCGTGAAGCCGAGCCGTTCGTGGAGGCGGGCGGAGGCGGGGTTGAAGCTGTGGACTGAGACGGTGCACTTCTGGTAGCGCAGCTCCTCGAAATAGTAACGTAGCACGAGCTTGATGGCCTCGCGGGCATATCCCTGTCGTCGTTGCTGCGGATCGATCGCGATCCCGTAGCCAAAGGTCCCGCTGCGCGGGTCGCAATCGTGGGTGTCGATCGAACCGATGGCGGTGCCGTCCAAGGTCTCGATGACCCAGAAGTAGCGGTCGCTCTCCAGCCCCTTGAGCGATTGTTCGGATACCCAGGCCTCAACAGAGGCCAAGGACTGGGGCGGCCAGGCGAAGTCAAGGCAGCGCGCACGGTCGCTGTCTTGGTTCCATTCATAGAAGGTGACGGCGTCCGAAGGCTCGAGCGCCCGGAGTCGGATTCGTTCGGTCTGCCAGATGTTCATCGACGTCCTCGTTTCGTCATGCCGCGTGTACAGGTCAGTATAGGCGCGGGGTCGCGCCGGGCAATCTCTAAGCCCAATCGCAGGGCTCGCGTCTCAACGGTCTCTTGACAGATGGGCCGGACGGTGCTAATATATGAGCGTGCGCTCATATATTAAGCGAGGGTGAGATGACGGATGCGTTAGTCGACCAAGATGCTACCTGCGAAGGCGAAGCCCAGGAGAGCTGCCGCGAGTGGGAGCTCGAGATGCTGGATGAGGGGACGGCCTCGAGGCTGGCGAGCACTTTCTCGGTGCTCAGCGACCCCACGCGGGTGCGCATCATTGCGGCGTTGGCAGGTGGGGAGCTCTGTGTGCACGAACTCGCAGATGCTCTGGATATGACGCATTCGGCGGTATCACACCAGTTAGCGACGCTGCGGGAGATGCGCCTCGTCGCCCATACCAAGCAGGGGCGGCACGTCTACTATACCCTTGACGACGACCACATCTACGACCTCTTTCAGCAGGGTCTGGCCCATGTCCAACACGCTTAGGGCACCCGATGCCCGGTCGATCTAACCTGGAGAGCAGCTATGCACAACGAATCTGTAACGGCAACCAAGGATCTCGACACCTCTTTCACCTACAAGATTGAGGGCCTCTCGTGCATCGATTGCGCCGGGCGCATCGAGGCTGCGGTTCGGCACCTTGATGGTGTCGTATCGGCGGAGGTCAACCACGGCACAGGGATGCTTAGCTTCAGGGCAGACCTGCCGGACTTCGACGTCGCGCCAGTCGCGAAGATCGTCCGCGACACAGGGCACAAGCTGGTGACGGCGTCTGCGCCATCGCGGGTGCGGGGGGGCGTGGTCGGCTTCCTGCGTTTTCTGTTCAGTTCCACTGAAAGCACCCTGACGGCGGTGGCGGCGCTCCTCTCGATAGCGGGACTGATGGCCGTCTTAGTGGGCGTTCACGATGGGGTGCGTATCGCCTTGTTCGCGCTGGCGATTGCCATCGGGGGACTGCCGGTTGCGCGGCACGCCTGGCAGGAGGTGTGGGTGGCGCGCGGGTTGGGCATCAACACCTTGATGGTCATCGCGGTGACAGGCGCGATGATCATCGGCGAGTGGGCCGAGGCCGCGATCGTCGTCGTGCTTTTTTCGTTGGGCGAGGCGCTCGAAGGGTTCGCCGCCGAGCGTGCGCGCGGAGCCCTGGAGACCTTGCTGGACCTGGTGCCGCCGGTCGCCCTGCGATTGGGCGCCGGGGGTGGCCTCGACGAGGTGCCGGTTGAGGACCTCCGCCTGGGCGACCGTGTGCTGATTCGGCCCGGCGACCGGGTCAGCGTCGATGGGTTGGTCCTGTCCGGTCGCAGCGCCCTCGATCAGGCCGCGATCACGGGCGAGAGCATGCCGGTTGACAAGGAACCGGGAGACGCGGTCTACGCGGGGACGATCAACGTCGATGGAGCGCTCGAGGTCGAGGTGACGAAACGCGCCGCCGACACGACCTTGAGCAGGATGGTTGAGTTGGTCAGGGAGGCGCAGGCGCGCCAGGCACCGGTGCAGCGCTTCGTCGATCGTTTCGCCAGGATCTATACGCCTACCGTCGCCGCCATCGCCGTGCTGGTGGCGGCCCTCCCTCCGCTCCTCTTCGGACAGCCGTTCTGGGGGGATCACGGCTGGTTGATGCGCGCGCTGCAGATGCTCGTCATCGCCTGTCCGTGTGCGTTGGTGATCAGCACACCGGTCACCGTGGTGAGCGCGCTGACCCATGCCGCTGCGCGCGGCGTCTTGATCAAGGGCGGCAGTACGTTGGAGGCGCTCGGACGCGTCCGCGTCTTCGCTTTCGACAAGACGGGTACGCTGACGCAGGGCAAGCCGGTGATCACGGATCACCTGAAGGTCTGTGACGACACGTCGCACGTGCACGAAGGGCTCGCCTACGCGGCTGCCGTCGAGTCCCAGTCATCGCACCCCTTGGCGCGCGCGCTCGTCGCCGAAGCAGCAGCGCAGAAGGTCGAGGCGTTGTCGTCGACGGATGTGAGCCTGCTGCGGGGTCAGGGCGTGACGGGCCGCGTGAACGGACGCCAAGTCACGGTCGCTAGCCACCGCTACGTTGAGGGGACGCTGCCGCATCCGGATGCCGTATGCCTGGATGCCGATCGGTTGGCCTCCGAGGGCAAGACGGTGATGATGGTCTGTCATGATGATCAGGTCTGCTCGATTCTTGCCGTTGCGGATACGCCGCGACCCGAGAGCGCCGAGGTCGTCGCGGCGCTGCGCCGAGGTGGGCATCTGCGCATGGTGATGTTGACCGGTGATGGGGCTGCCGTGGCGCACACGATCGGTGCCTTGGTCGGCGTTGATGAGGTGCGCGCAGATCTGATGCCTGAAGACAAGGTGTCAGCGGTGCGTGCTCTTTCCCAATACGGCGACGTCGCGATGGTCGGTGACGGCGTGAACGATGCCCCGGCCCTGGCTGCGGCTGCCGTGGGCATCGCGATGGGCGGGGCCGGCTCGGATCAGGCGATGGAGACCGCCGACGTGGTCCTGATGGGCGACGATCTCCGCCAACTTCCTTTTCTGCGGCAGCTCAGCCTGAGAACGCAGCGCACGATACATGCCAACATCGTGCTCGCCCTGGGTGTGAAAGCCCTCGTCTTCGGCCTGGCTGCTGCCGGGATTGCCACCCTGTGGATGGCGATTGCCGCCGATGTCGGGGCTTCGCTGATCGTCATCCTCAATGGTATGCGAATGCGCAAGATGTAGATCCGCCGGTTCCGCGGCGATTGTCAGGCCAATCCATACTCCTCGGGAAGATAGAGTTCGTGGTAGGCAGGTGACAGCCGCGAGGCGAGTTCGGTGGCGCTCTCCGGTAGCTCGTCGACAGCACGGGCGATGCGTCGGAACCAGCGCGCCTCGCGTGGATCGAGCGTCATCTGTCGCGATGTAACGGCCCTTTCGATCGTCTCCACCGCGAAGTGAGCCATCGACACCGCTTGGGCGTAGGGATCGTTCTCGAGCTCCGCGATGCGTCCGGCTGCCGAGACGACGACCTCAGGGTCGAGCATCAGGGCCTGAGGATCGAGGTCGCGGTCCGAATGGACGAAGATGTCTTGCAGCAACGGCGCCGTGCCCCTATCGGTCGCCGTGTTCATCTGGCGGGTATCGTAGATCAGGATTTCGGCGAAGGTCTCCGGTGCATAGCCGCCCAGGAGGCGGACTTGCTGGACCGATTCGTTGCTCCACAGATCGCACGTGGCTGCGGCGATGTTGCCGAGCGGTGAGGAGTGGGCGCACGCACTGGCCTTGCCCTCCATCGAGATCGGGACGCCGGTGATGGCCTTGACCACGGGGTTCTCATAGCCGCAATCCTTCAGGGGACCGGTTGCTCCGTGCAGCACGGCCTGGAGCGAGCGCGGGACGGTCATCAGGCGCACGGTAGCGGCGAGCACCTTGGGAATCATCCCCTGGTGGGCCAGCTGCATCGCGGTGTTGCCGAATCCGCACGCAGTGTCGCCACCGGGCACCACGGATCGCTCGCGGGCGATCCCCGAGATGTGATCCCACAGGAAGGCCATGTCGCGCGGGGCGAGCACGCCCAATGCATAGGTGAGCCCATCGATGTCGGCCTCCAACAGCGCGCGATCGGAGACCTCCTTCCCGCCCGTGCTCTCGATGGAGAGGATATCGGCGCCGGCAGCGGCGCACCGGTCAAAGGCTGCCAGCATACTACCGAGAAGGTCGCCCCGACGCATCAGCGGTGGTCGCGTCTTTTCCCGGATATCGGCGACCGTCACCCGCAGGGCTGAGCGCAGGTCGTGGCGGGCCCGGAAGCTTTCCATTACCTCCCGAATGTCCGCCGTGATCGTGGCGCCTAACTGCGGGTCGAGCGTCATCTCGTAGAGCTGCTCGAACTCGAGCACGATCACGGGCTGCGAGAGCTGCACGGCCTTCTGCAGCACCTGTGTGACGATCTCGCGGTAGATGCCGCGTATCTCATCGATGGTCGCGGGCTCGATGAGCATGGGAGGCAGGGTGAACTTCACCTCGGGCAGGACAGCGCCTCCGCCGATGACGATGCCGTCACCCACGGCGACGGGTTTGGCGGCGGTGCCGAAGATCAACGGCGTGTTCATACGAGGATGGGCGCCGTCTCGCCCACGATGCCCGCCCACCACGCGCCGAGACCCCAGACCTTGCCGATGTCTGCAGCGGCACATGCCATCATGACCAGCGCATAGATGATGTGGCTGTCGATGACGGGGTTGGTGGCCGGCGGCAGGTTGGCCGACCACATCAGCAGCATCATCAGCGGGCCGGCGACCCCGGCGATACGCATGCCGATGCCCAGCAGCAGCGCGATGCCCAGGCCGGAGAGACCGACCATGAACAGTGCATCGACGATCGGTGCGCCGGCGATGCGAGCGTAGAGACCGGAGAGCAGGCCACTCGACCCGAAGGTCAGGAAGCCATATGTCGGGGAGCCGCCCCGAATCCAGGCGCCCTCCGGTGGGGTGGATCGCCCCAGCCCCAGCAGCTTGTCGAGGAATGCCCAGAGAAAGATCCAGCCCAGGGCAATGCGCGCCGCAGCCAGCAAGTACCGTGCCCGTTGACTCATCGTGGTCACCCCCTTGGGTAGGTATGAGGTGGTATCATATTCAGTGTAGGTGGGGGGACGGTCATCGCGAGGGCGAATCAGCGTGCCATGATCTACGCCATTTGGCGGGGTAAGGCACAAGGCGCGCTAGCGAGCCGGGCCTCGAGCCTCGATAGCGGCGACGGTCGCTTCGACCTCCTGCAGGTCATCGAGGATCTTCAGCACGTCGGCCAGATCACGGCGATCGCGATCGTCGTCGCCGTCGCCTCTCGCGATGCGCACAACGTAATCCGCGATGTCCTCCAATCCTCGGCGACAGGTGTAGTAGCGCAGGGCGTCCGAACTCATCCGGATGGGCCCTGCGACGGCCTCATAGGCCGGAGCGAAGACCTGCGCGAACCGCTCGTCACCGACGAAGAAGAAGAGGTCGTGCTCGCGGGGGGCCACGAGGGCATTGTCCCAGTCGAGGATGTAGAGCTGCCCATCGCTGCCGCGCATCAGATTGTCGCCGTGGAGGTCGGTGTGGCAGACGACCATCTGGGGTGACGCCTGTTGCAGCCTGCGCTTGAGCGCTGCCAAACGTTCGAGGCCGGCTCTGATCTCCTCCGCTCTAGGCCGAAGCGCCTCTCGAAGCGCATCTGACCCGGAGCCGGTTCCGGCGTCCGTGCTGATGGCCGAGAGCAGCACGTCTCGAAAGGTGACGGCGAAGGTCTCGATGAGCGGATGGCTGAGCCGGCGGTGCACAGCGCAGGTGTGCAGCCGTCCGATGAGACCGGCCAACTCGCTCACGACGGCGTCTGACATGCCTTGATGTCCAACCGTGACGCCTTCGATGGCGTTGAACAGGACCAGAGCGTAGGGGCCGTGGGTGGTCCAGAGGCGCCCGTCCTGGGTGGGGAGCGGGTAGGAGATGTGACGTAGGATCGCGCGCCGGTGAAGCTCACGGATCAGCGGGAGGTAGAAGTCGCGTGAGCTTGCTGCGAAGGTCCACGGGTGGGCATCCTGCACCTTGAGATAGCTGCGATGACCATCCTCCGTGGTGATGTAGAACCCTCCAACGGACCATTCCGCGGCACGGTAGGCGAGTGACCGAGCTGTGATACCGTAGTCCCTCTGGAGCAGCGTGCGGAGGGTTGCGTGGTCGATCGGCAGGTCGTGGCTCATGACGCCCCACCATCGACACGATCAAGTCTCTCCTGGTTCTCGCGACCGAACTCCATCATTGCAACGAGCATCCAGTAGGCTGCCATCAGGAACAGGAAGAAGAGGATCGAGAAGGCGAAGACCTGCGGGTTGTCGAAGGGGTGGCGCAACCGGTGCACGATATCGGCGAGGATCGCGCGGGGCTGGGTGAAGACGTCCCAGCTATTCCAGCGTAGGAAGCGACCCAGGTAGATACCAAAGCTGCCGGCAGCCAGCGTACCCACGGCGAAGGCCCAACTCGTGAGCGTCCCGGCCATGCGATGGACCACCGACTGCATCATATAGAGCGAGACCAGCCCCAGGAAGGTCCCTGTCCACGCGAAAGCCACCAGCAAGATGAGATCAAACCAGACCGGGGCATCAGAGGGCCGCAGATGGATGATGTCGGTCAAGAGATAAGGGGCGTTAGGGAAGAAAAGAAGCCAGGCAAAGGTGGAGGCGATCACGATCAGCGTACAGAGCCCAAAGCGGCGTTTGAAGGTGTTGTAGGCAATCAGCGAGCTGGCCATCGGCACCCAGGCAAGAAAGAGGTTCCACAGCAGGCCGGCGAACACCACGCCGCGTGTATAGGCGATGCGTAAGGCCAGCAACCCGGCGCAGAGCGCTGTGGCGAAGATCAACGAGGCGATGAGTGAAAGCTGGCGCCGATAGAGATGAGCGGGCTGTTGATCCGTCGACATCGTGCACTCCTCCGTCGAGCTTGGGACAAAGGCACGCCCCCGGCAGAGGGCCGCAGATGGGCAGTCAGTGCCGGGGGCGGGGTCTAGGCTAACCTAGTTCGCGGGTGAAACCGGCTTACTTGTCCTCTTTGGGCAGGAAGCGCGTGACCTTCGTGCCGCACGTCGGGCACGTTCCCTGTGCCATCTTGCGTCCGTTGGCGGTTTCCTTGACTTCGCCTTCCGCGATTTGCTTCTTCTCACGACACTTGACGCAGTAACCTTCGAACTCCATCTCTATGGCCTCCTCAATTGGTTTGTTGGTGTCGGGTGGGGCTGCGGTGCTCTTGCGGCCCGGCCCTAGCTAAACTTCGTGCTGCGATGTCCGTCGGTACCGGCCCAGGCCGATCCGACCTCAGCTACAACACCATCATACACCATGAATCTGATTTTGCAACGGTTGCCGCTTTTTCCTTAGCCGCGTCGCCCGTGGCACTGCTTGAACTTCTTGCCGCTGCCACAGGGACAGGGGTCGTTGCGGTTGGCCGCGGCCAGGGCCTTTTCGAGCGCGAGGTCCGCAGCGTTGATGGTCTGCATCACGTTCGCGGGCGCGCGCCGGTTGCGTAGCTCCGCGGCCATCATGCGCATCGGTCCATCGATGTGCATGAAGAAGCTCTTGTACCCGCTGCACAGATAGCTCAGCCGTGGTTCTCCGTCCGAAGTGACAAGGATGCGGTTCTTGGGACAGGCCCCGTTACAGATGAAGCGCACCTCGCAATCGAGGCATTCGGGCGGAAGGGCATCGCGCTTGGCCTGACCGAAGGCTCGCTGCTTCTCCGAAGCGACGAGGTCGATCAGCGGTGTCTCCATGATGTTGCCTAGGCGGTAGCGAGGTTCGACGTAGTGATCGCAAGCGTAGAGATCACCGTTGTGTTCCATCGCCAGGCCCAATCCGCAGGTGGGTTCGAAGACGCAGAGGCCGGACCGCTGTCCGGACCACGCCGCGAGGGCCACATCAAAGATCTGGACGAAGACCCGTCCCACATCGTGGCGCACCCACTCATCGAAGATGCCGATCAGAAACGCGCCATACTGCGGTCCGTTGACGGAGTGATGGGTGAGGCGCAGTCCCTCCTGATGGCCCGTGTCGTTGTCACGGCGCACAATGGGAATGAACTGCATGAACTCGGCTTTCACGTCGTCGCGGAAGAAGCGGTAGACCTCCGCCGGATGGTCGGCGTTGGCCGCGTGCACCGTGCAGAGGATGTTGACCTCGACGTCCGCCATCTGAAGGTGGCGCAGGCCACGCATCACACGATCCCAGCTGGGGTTGCCCCCGTGGTCGACCCTGAACGCGTCATGCATCGACTGGGGGCCGTCGAGACTGAGCCCGACGAGGAAGTTGTGCTCTCTGAAGAAGCACGCCCAGTCCGCATCGATCAACGTGCCATTGGTTTGCAGGGTGTTGATGATTCGCGTCCCCGGACGTCGGTAGCGCTCCTGGTAGGCGAGGGCCCGCTCGAAGAAGTCGATGCCCATCAAGAGAGGCTCACCGCCCTGCCATCCAAAGGTCACCTCGGGGACCTGTTGTGCCTCGATGTACTGGTGGGTGAAGCTCTCCAGCACCTCGTCCGACATCCGGAAGTTACTCTCGGGGTAGAGCTGTGCCTTGGGCACATAGTAGCAGTAGGCACAGTTAAGGTTGCAGATAGGTCCGTGGGGCTTCGTCATCACGTGGAAGGCCCTCGGGACCGGCACGCGTTCAGTCATCGTAGCTCCTTACAGCACTTGTCCTACTGAGACTGTGTTCGGCGCGGACGCGTCGTCGCGTATGGGTTGCTCCGCGCATGATGAGTGAGTCCGACGTCGCACGTGTCCCATGGTAGTGGACGCCGGCGAGCAGGGACCCATCGGTGATGCCGGTTGCTGTGAAGAAGGTCTGGTCTCCGGACACAAGTTCATCCACGGTCAGCACCTGGTGGAGGTCGTACCCATCCGCCAGGAGCGCGTCACGCTCGGCCTCACTCTGTGGCGCCAACCGGCCCAGCATAGCGCCGCTGCCCGCCTTGACGGCGCAGGCGGTGATGAGGCCCTCGGGGTAGTTGCCGATGCCCATCATGACGTCGACACCACCGGACGGTAGGATTGCTTTGAGCGCACCCACCAGATCGCCATCGGATCTGAACATCACGCGAGCGCCGGCTGCGTGAATTTCGGTGACCAAGTCCCGATGGCGAGGTCGGCTGAGCAGGAAGACGATGAGGTCGCTGACCTCCTTGCCGAGTTCGCGTGCGACCAGGGCCAGCGTCCACGCTGCCGGCGCATCCAGGCATTCGGGAACGAGAGCCTGACCGACCTCCGCTCCGACCACAATCTTCTCCATATAGACGGCGTGAGGGACGGCCCAGAAAGCGTCCCTGGGCGCGGCGGCTGCGACCGCGACGGCATCGGGATGGCCGTGTGCCAATAGATGGCGTCCCTCAATCGGGTCGACGACGACGTCCATCTGTGGTCCCAGGCCGGTTCCCACGCGCTTACCGGGATGCAGCGGGGCGAGCTCATCAAGCTTGTCAATCTCGCTGAAGACGATTCGACCGTCAAAGTCTATGCGGCAGAGCGCATCCTCCATAGCCTGTGCAGCGATACGATCGCCTTCATCGGCAGCACCCTTGCCCATCCAGCGGCCTGCGGCAAGCGCAGCGGCCTCGGTGGCCCTCACCAGGTCCAGGCCGAGGTTGTGGCCCGTCTCTATGGTTTCGTTCATCTTGTCTGCCTAGCTCCCTTGCTTGTGGACTACGGCACTTACTTCAGGTCGACGGCGACCAGCAGGTGATTCTGTTGCCAGGACGTCATACCGCCTTCCAGGGCATGCACAGCGGCGTAACCGCGATCGATCAGCAGGGCCGCGGCACGCAGGCTACGCCGTCCTCCCTGGCAGATCAGGACAATCGATGTGTCCTTCGGCACCTGCTCGGGATGCTCGATGAGGTTGCTGAAGGGCAACGGCTCGGCTGCGGGAATATGCGCTTGCTTGAACTCGCGAGGTTCACGCACGTCGATCACGCGCGGTGGGGCCGCGCTGTGCAGCGCCGTCCACAGCGCCTGAGGCGCAATGGTGGGGATATCCTCGAGTGGGGTGCGGATCTCGGCGGACGGACAGACCAAGTCGAGACGCTTAGGCAGGTTCTGGCAATAGCGGAAGACGCGTACGGGACACTCATAGATGCAGATCGCGGGATTCAGGACACGGTTGAAGAGAAAGGGGATGGCATCGTCAGGGTCGAGGAAGTGATCTGCGCCAACGTAGTTGTAGAAGCCGGTAGCCTCCATCAGCGATCTTACCCGGCGGTGCACATGGACGAAGTAGACGTCTCCGCCACGGTCGCGGTAGCTGTGAACGATGCTCTCCAATGCGTGGATGCCGCTGATATCGCAGTTCTCGACGGGGTACATCCGCAGAAGCAGGTAGCGTTGACCGGGATTCTGCTGGAGGTTCCCCTGAATGCGCTCCTCAATGTGGTTGACCGCCCCGAAGTAGAGATCACCCAGGATCTCAACCACGCCAAGCTGGGTGCACGAGGGGCGATCCGGGCGCGGCGTGAAGTAACGGAAGTCGTCGCTCGGGAGCACCACCCGCACGCGGGGCTTGCTGGTCCGCAGCAGGTAGTAGACGATGGACAGCGCGATGCCCAGGAAGACCGCCAGCTCCAACGAGAGCGCAAGTGTTGCGACCAACGTCGCGAGCATGATCGTGCGGTCGCCGTGGTTGCTGCGCCATATGCGTGCGATCTCGTGGCGCTCAATCAACCCATAGGCGGTGACGATGATGACACCGGCAAGCGCGGACAGCGGCACAAATGCGGCAAAGGGCGCCAGGACCACCATGGCGATCAAGACGAACAGCCCTGCAAAGGCGCTGGCGAGGCTGGTGCGTGCCCCTGCTGTGTGGGTCAAGGCCGATCGCGTGAACGAGCCGGCGACCACATAGCCGGAGAGGAGTCCGCTGGCGATGTTGGCTAGCCCCTGACCCAGGAACTCCTGATCGCTGTTGAGCCGCTGGCCCGACTGCGCCGAGATGCTGCGGGCGATGGAGACCGACTCAACCAGGGCGATAGCCGCGACTGCCAGTGAACCGCTGATCAGCTGTCCGACGAAGCGGCGGTCCAGCGGCGGGAACGAGGTCAGCGGAGGAAGCCCACGAGGCAGCTCGCCGACCACGCGGACGCCCTGTTGATCGAGCCTGAGCAGCCAGACAACCAAGGCGGCGAGGACCATCGCCAGCAGCGTCGACGGCAAGGTGGGTCTGATCCTGCGGAGTCCCAGGATGAGCACGATGGTCGCCACACCGATGATCAGGCTCACGGGATGCCACTCACCGATATGACCGGCGATCTCGGGTACGGTCTCCCACAGATGGGGTAGCGAAGGGATCGGCAGATGCAGCAGATGACGCAGTTGCCCGATAGCAATCAACACCCCGGCTCCGGCCGTGAAGCCGACGATCACAGCGTCTGAGATGAAGTTGACCATCACACCGAGCCGTGCAATGCCCATGAGGCTTTGGATGATCCCGACAACGATGGCCATGATGGCGGCTGCGGCGAGGAACTCCGGCGTACCGGGCGCCGCGACCGCGAGCAGGGCTGAGAGCGCGATTAGCGAGGTCGTGTTGGTGGGTCCGGTCTGGAGGTGGTGTGAGGAGCCCCACAAGGCACCCACGATCGCGCCGACCACGGCTGCATAGAGTCCCACTGCGGGCGGCAGCTCCGCGATCAGCGCGTAGGCCATCGCCTGCGGAAGCGTGACGACGGCAACCGTGAGCCCTGCCAGCACATCGGGCTTCAGGGCATTGCGCGGATAGGTGGTCAGGATCTTGTAGGGACGCGCGAGCAGCCCGATGACCGGTTGCAGGCCGCGTCTGACCCAGGTCAGATAACTAAGATGATGGTTTCCGTCCGTGTCTGCTTCGATGCCGGCAGGCAATGGGCAACTACCTGCTGCGGCCCCGTGCCTCGATTCGCTCATGCGTTGTGTTCTCCAGTACCTGTCTCTGTCCGCTAGGGCGCGTCGGGGCCGGTTCAATGGTGGGCGCGGTCTCGCCGGCAGCGACCATCCGGCGGATGAGGCGTTCGCGCAGATCCGCTTTGACGCCGTCATAGGCGTCGTAGCCGATCAGGTCGCAGAGTTCGTAGGGATCGCTCTCGAGATCATAGAGCGATGCCTCGACATAGACATCGCTGTCGGGATCGATCCAGCCGTCTCTTTGGGGTGCGACGACGCTATACTTCCAGCGTCGTGTGCGCAGGGCGCGCCCAACCTGAGCCTCGCTGATCTGCAGGAAGACCTCCTCGGGCCAGTCGCCGCGCTCGCAGCGCACCAACGGCAGGATGGAGCGGCCCTGCATCGTAACCGGTACCTCGATATCCGCCGCATCCAGCAGGGTGGGGGGTAGATCGACAAGGCTGACCAGCTCCTGGAGCCGTCCTCCTCCGTTAAAGCCCGGGCCGATGATGGCGGTGGGCACGCGGATGGAGCTCTCGTGACAGGAGCGCTTGTACTCGCCATTGCGCGTCTTGAAGTGGCAGCCGTGGTCCGAGGTGAACAGGACGATGGTGTCGTCGTCCAACGAGAGGCTGCGCAGGGCATCCAGCAGCCGGCCCAGGGCTTCATCCAGTCGCTTGACGATCCCGTAATAGCCGGCCAGATGCTGCTGGGTTGAGCCTCCAAGGGCCGCCAGATCCGGCGGGACCCAACGGTTCTGGTAGGGCGTCCGCCACCCTGAGGGGGGGACGAAGTCGTCGACGCGGTTCTGGTGGTGGGGTTCGAGGTAGGAGATGAAGAGGAAAAAGGGCTCCGCCTGATGGTCGTCGATGTAGCGGATGGCAGCATCGGTCAGTGCATCGACACGATAGCCGGGCAGCCGAACTGCGTGCCCCTCCTCGTCGTACATCAGGGTGTCATAGGGCTCTGAGCAATGCTCCAAAACGTTGGCGCCCAGCCAGCTCTCGTAGCCTCCGCGCTGGGATGCCGGTACGACCTGGTGATCCGCTAGGTGCCACTTCCCGATGTAGCCGGTCGTGTAGCCGGCGTCCCGAAAGTGGTGGGCCAGCGTGCGCTCATCCTCGGCAAGGGCGATGCCGTTACGCCAGACACCGGTCTCCAGCGCATAGCGACCCGTTTGCAGGCTGGCGCGCGCCGGGCCACAGACCGGCTGGCAGGTGAAACTGTTGTAGACGTGCGTGCCGGTCATGGCCATACGGTCGAAGTTGGGGGTGAGGTCCAGGGGGTTGCCGTGGACACCGGTGGTGTCCCAGCGCTGCTGATCGGTGAAGAAGACGACCACGTTGGGCCGTTCGCTCGATCGTGATGGCATCAGGGGCTCCTTCATCTGCTCGACGGCTGTTCTAGTGAGAGTATACGCGTAGGTGGGTCCTGGGCAAGGGGGCACCTGTCCTGATGGTGTACTTTCGGAATCGGGCTATGCTTCGGAAAGATTGAGGGTGCGGTTGTCCGTCCCGCATCTCATTATATACTATGCGTATATGACAAATCTTGAGCCGTTGGCCCCGGCGACACATCGTCGCACGTTGCGGTGGTGCCTGTGGGCCGTGTTAGCGGTCTTCATCCTGCTCACAGGCGGCTGTACATCCGGGGAGCTAATCACTCAACCATCAGGAGCTGAAGAGATGACTCAACCTGCAGAAACATCCGTCTTTGTCTATGTTGGTACCTATACCGGTAAGGGAAGCCACGGCATCTACACCTACCGGTTTGACCCGGCGACGGGGGATCTCGCATTGCTCGGGTCGACCGATGCCGAGAACCCCTCGTACCTGGCGATCACAGCCGACCAACGCTATCTCTATGCTGTGAATGAGCTGGGTACCTTTCAGGGCGAACCGACGGGGGCGGTGAGCGCCTTTGCCATCGATGAGGAGACCGGGCTGCCGGCGCTCATCAACCAACAGCCGTCGCACGGTCAGGCCCCGGCCCACCTCAGCGTGGATCGTGAGGGCGCCTGGGTCTACGTCGCCAACTACTCCAGCGGCACGGCGGCGGTGTTCCCTGTAGGGGACGATGGCGCTCTCGGTGAGGCGACCGATGTCGTGCAGCACGAGGGCAGCGGCCCGGATGCCCGCCGTCAGGAGGGGCCCCATGCTCACTCTATCACCCTGGATCCGGGTGACCGGCGGGCCTACGTCGCTGACTTAGGCATCGACAGAGTGATGATCTACGACGTGGCAGGAACGTCCGGCAAGCTGGCGCCCAACGATCCACCCTACGCGGAGGTCGCCGGCGGCTCCGGCCCACGGCACTTCGCCTTCCATCCAAGTGGGCGCTACGCATATCTGATCAATGAGATGGGCAATACGCTGTCCGCTTTTGCCTATGACGCGGAGCATGGGGGGCTCACCCTGCTTCAGACGGTCAACACACTGCCCGATGACTTCGAGGGTCGCAACACGACCGCTGATGTGCACGTGCACCCGACGGGCCGTTTCGTCTACGGCTCGAATCGCGGTCACGACAGCATCGTCGTGCATGCCGTCGACAGCGACACAGGCGCGCTCTCCTACGTGGGCCACGTCGCGACGGGCGGCAGCACCCCCCGCAACTTCGCGCTCGATCCGACGGGAACCTATCTGCTGGCGGCTAACCAGGACAGCGACAACGTGGTCGTCTTCCGCGTCGATCCGGACTCGGGGATGCCTGCGCCGACCGGCGTGCAGGCGTCCGTCTCGATGCCTGTGTGCGTCAAGTTCGTCGTGCGCTAGCCTGGGTGAAGGGAGGATCTCGGATGGCCTTGCCGGAACATCTGCGTCAGCTGATCCTGACCTTTCAGGAGAATGAGATCACGGAAGCTCATATCTACCGGAAGCTTGCGCGGACATTGCCCTCTGATGAGAACCGGGCGGTGCTGCTGCGCATCGCCGATGATGAGGAGCGCCACTATCACGAGTGGCAAGAGCATACGGGCAAAGAGGTCAAGCCTAATCGCCTCAAGATCTGGTGGTACACGTTGTTGGGGCGAGTGCTGGGCTTCACCTTTGCGCTCAAGTTGATGGAGCAGGGCGAGGAGGGGGCCCAGGAGCACTATGGGGAGCTGGTCGAAACCGTCCCTGACGCCGAGGCGATTCTGCACGATGAGGAGACCCACGAGGAGGCGCTGCTGGATATGCTGGATGAGGAGCGCCTGCGCTACACGGGGTCGATCGTGCTGGGGCTCAACGATGCTTTGGTCGAACTCACCGGTGCCCTGGCAGGGCTAACGCTCGCCTTACAGGACACGACGCTGATTGCGTTGACGGCATCCATCACCGGGATCGCGGCGTCGATGTCGATGGCGGCTTCTGAGTATCTGTCGACGAAGACGGAGAAGACCTCGAAGCAGCCGGGCCGGGCGGCGCTCTACACCGGGATTGCCTACGTGTTGACCGTCATTGTCCTGGTCTTGCCCTATCTGGTGTTCAGTAACTACTATCTCTGCCTGGTCCTTTCACTGCTGATCGCCATCCTGATCATCGCCGGCTTCAACTACTACGTCGCCGTGGCGCGGGACGAACCTTTTCGCACTCGCTTCATAGAGATGGCGGGGCTTTCGCTGGCTGTCGCGGTGTTGAGCTTTGGTGTGGGGTATCTGATCCGCGTACTCTTCGGTGTGGATGTCTAGGCATCCGCGCCGTTAGGGGGAGCGCACTCTCGTGCGCGTTCTGATCGTAAGGTTGAGATGAGGCTGCGTCTGCAGCAAGGAGGCTACATGATGGACTACCGATCATTGGGTCGAACTGGGGTTCTGGTGTCACCCCTTTGCCTGGGGGCGATGAACTTCGGCGGGCCGACGGATGAGGCGACGTCGATTGAGATCATCGACCGGGCACTGGAGGCCGGTATCAACTTCATCGATACGGCCAACGTCTACAACCAGGGCGAGAGCGAACGCATTGTCGGAGAGGCGCTCAAGCAGAATGGACGGCGCCACGAGGTCGTGTTGGCGACCAAGGTCCACGGCAATATGGGCGAGGGCCCAAATGAGCAGGGAAACTCCCGCTATCACATCATCCAGGCCTGTGAGGACTCGCTGCGGAGGCTGCAGACCGATCACATCGATCTCTATCAACTCCACCGGCCTTCGTTGACGATTCCCCAGGACGAAACGCTACGGGCGTTTGATGACCTAGTGCGGGCGGGCAAGGTGCGCTACATCGGATGCTCCACCCACCCGGCGTGGATGGTGATGGAGGCGCTGGCGATCAGCGAGAAGATGAACCTCGCGCGCTATGTCAGCGAGCAGCCGCCCTACAACCTGCTGGACCGCCGCATTGAGAACGAGCTGATTCCTCTGGCCCAGAAGTACGGTCTGGCGATTCTGCCGTGGTCGCCCCTCGCCGGAGGCATCCTAGCCGGGAAGTACACGCTAGCGATGATCGACGAGGATGGGTATCCCGAGGGATCTCGCGCCGAGCGCTCGGGTGAGATGTTCCGATCACGGGTTACCCGCGAAGGCGTCAAAGTCGC
>Ga0334892_1001643_pt1 | contig 18241 bp, 16 predicted proteins | sample GraSluR3_MG_4_FD_207213 | JGI IMG/M metagenome (GOLD analysis project Ga0334892, IMG submission 207213) | Sludge microbial communities from methane-producing bioreactor in Wageningen University, Netherlands - Granular Sludge_15_04-R3 | ecosystem: Engineered > Bioreactor > Anaerobic >...
CTTTTTTTCATTCATTCCAAGGATAAAACCATCGGATGAAATCCCGGATAAATTGACAATAATATCCGGGTATCCGAATTCAGCGGCTGACCTAAAGGCATCCTTTACACTGCCGGGATCAGTAATATCCATGGATACAAATACTAAATCCCCGCTTTTCTGCCCGGAATAAGCACTCTCGAGCCTTTCAGTATCCCTTGCGGTCAGAATTACCCTGTAGGAACCCGAAATAAAACGCATGGCCGCTTCATATCCGATATCGGATGTTGCTCCTGCTATTAGAGCGGTTTTTTCCAAAAGCCTATTTCTCCTTCTTTATCTCAACTACCTGTTTTCCGTCATAATGCCCGCAATAAGGGCATACCCTGTGGGATGGTATATACTCCATGCAGTCCTTATTGGAGCACTGTACCATAACGACGGAACTCATAGCTGAATTCATAGACTTTTTGATCCTTGTTTTGCTTTTTGATTTCCTTCTTTTCGGCAGAGCCATTACTTCACTCCTTTCAGCTTCATATTGTTACTTTCAGCTTTTAATGTTTCCCACCTGGGATCTATATTTTCACTCAAACACTTGCATTCTGATTCATTCATGTCATTTCCGCAGTACGGGCATAATCCTTTGCAGTCAGGCCTGCATAATACCTTGACCGGCAGGGATATAATAATCTGCTCATTTGCAAAACCCTCAAGGTCAAACAGCAGATCCTTCAGGTAATAGTGGTCCAGGTCCTTCTCATCCAGATCCGTTATCCCTCCACTTTTTTCAAAGGATTGGTCAAATAGATATACCTTTTCCCTTTTATCTATATTAATGTCAACATCCCTAAGACACCTGGCGCACCGGGCTTTTGCAAGGGCCTTTATATGAAATTCCATGGTATAATGGCTGTTGCCCTTGTTTATTCTTGCATCCAGAGAGACATCGCCGTCAAGCATGCAGAGAAAATCCTCAAGGTCAAAGATCTCCCGGTGAAATTCCTCATGAATCTCAAGGGGAAACACGCTATAATCTTTAAGATCTATAATATTCACAATAACTGAACCTATGCTATAATATCTTTGTATATTTGGAAAAAAAGCAAATTTGTCAAGCAATTTTTGCAATATGTCAGAACAAAATAGAAATGTCCCTTTCCCATAATATGATGTTCCGTATCTGCTGACACAAAAAGATCCGTCCCTTTTGCTTCAATTTTCTTCATATTATATTGTTTGAAAAACCTGCTTTCCCATATATAATTATAAATAGGAGCTATAATTAATCTCTCATATTTGAGGAAGCAAGAGTGTTTGAAAAACTGAAGTTCAGGATAAAAACCATTTTCATTACAGGCATTGTTGTGCTGTTCCCGATAGTCATAACGCTTTATATAGGGTATTTCCTCTATAATATAATAACAAGGGTAACAAGCCCTGTTGTCCGCTATCTCCTCAATAATGTGCTCGGGCTCGGGGGATATGACTATATAGCGCCTATTTTCGGGTTTGCACTGGTAATCATGGTTGTCTTTGCCGTGGGCTTTCTTGCAACCAATTATTTCGGGAAAAAGCTCATTGAGCTGGGTGAAAAACTGCTTTTGAAGATACCTCTTTTAAGCGGTGTTTTTTCTTCTGCCAAGCAGTTTTTAAGCGCCCTTTCCATATCAAATAAAAGGGGCTTTTCAAAGGTTGTCCTGGTCGAATACCCGAGAAAGGGTCTGTATACGCTCGGCTTTCTCACCACATCCGCAGAAAGAATCCTGAGCAAAAGTAAAAATTTTGAAAATTCCGGGTATGTCTATGTCTTTATACCCACCACACCTAACCCTACCAGCGGCTGGCTTACCATTGTGAAGAAAGAGGATATTATCTTCATTGACCTTAAGATAGAGGACGCAATCAAGCTTATAATATCAGGAGGGCTTGTCCATCCTGATGAGCTTGACTCCGTGTAGGTTTTCTTCTAAAACATCAACCCAGCAGCAGTATTCTGGCAATATTGAAATATATTATAAGGCCTATGGCGTCAACCATGGTAGTAAGCAGGGGACTGCTCACCACGGCAGGATCAAAGTTTAGCTTTGTAAGAATAATGGGGAGCACTGAACCGGCAATATTTGTCCAGAACACTATAACCACCATTGAAATTGCCAGCACAAATCCAACTTCAGTTCCGCCCCTCCAGACATAGCTTCTTAAAAATAGTATTCCTCCCAGGCTTACACCAAGCAGGGCACCTGTTAGAATCTCCCTTTTTACAACCTCGAACCATCTTTTTACCGTAAGCTCACCAAGGCTGATGGCCCTTATTACCAGGGTCGCCGACTGGGTAGCCGTATTTCCTCCGCTGTCTATCAGTATGGGTATAAATATAGTAAGGGTGATGAACTTAGATATCAGTTCCTCAAAATGCGCGATAACACCGGATGAAAAAAAATCTGCAAGCAGGAGCAGGACCAGCCACCCTATCCTCTTTCGGTAGAGCATAAAGGGCGATGTTGCCATATAGCCGAATTCCAGCGGGCTGACAGCTGCTTCCTTCTGGAAGTCCTCGGTTGCTTCCTCATCCATAACATCTATGATATCATCAATCGTAACAATACCTATAAGCAAACCCTCCGAGTCTATTACAGGAAGGGAGACCAGGTCATACCTTTTCATTATATCAGCACCCTCATCCTGGTCGTCAAAGGCAGAGGCTGCAATGAAGGTATAGTCCATTACCGATTCTATGATATGCTGAGGATTGCCGAGGATTATTCTTCTGATGGGAATCTCATCCAGAAGCTTGGACTCATCATCGGTAACATATACCATATTAATAGTTTCGCTGTCTTTGCCGTATTTTCTGATATGATCCAGGGCATCAGCCAGGGTAAAATAGGGTCTTACTGATATATAATCGGGGGTCATCAGCCTGCCCAGGCTGTTTTCAGGGTATCCCAGCAGAAAAAGGGCTTCCTTGCGCTCTTCGGAAGGCAGGAGATCCATTAATCGCTGGGTAACCTGGGCAGGGAGCTCTTCAAATATCTCAGTCCTGTCATCAGGACTTATCTCCAGGATCATTTCCTTGAGCTGCTGGTTTTTAAGCTGTCTGAGCACATGCTCCTGGTCTTCGCTTTCCAGTTCCACAAAAACCCTGGCCGCCTGCTTCCTGGGAAGCAGGCGGTAGAGCATTATCATCTCATCCTCAGGAAGGTCTGCCAGGAAATCAGCAATATCTATGGCCTGCCACTCAACAAACATTTCTTTGATTTTTTTATAATCCTTTTTACGGATCAGTTCATGAACTTCAGGCTTTAAGATTTCTCCCAGCATTTTTCCCCCTATTAATTAGAAAGTGCTATCCCGGACTGTCTAAGAGCCCGGTTTGTCAATGTCAAAAACCCTCTCCCCGTCATAATGGACATTATAGTCCTCTCTCAGGATGGTTTCATAATACAGGTCCTGATCATTTTCCAGCAGGAGCTTCCTGTATTCAAGGCGCCTGTTGTCTTCAGCCAGGCTGTTCCTGAGATTCTCAAGGTAAAGGATATCCTCCTGCTGTTTTTGGTATTTCGCCAGGACCTCGCGGGATATGTCACGGTGAAGGGAAAAAAGGTATACAATAACCATAACGCCAAAAAGAGCCAGAAAAAGGTTTTTCAATATGCCCTTTTTCATTTTTATCTTCTTTTGCCGTACAATGCAGATTCTCCCAGCATTTCCTCTATCCGCAGAAGCTCGTTATATTTGCTTACCCTGTCGGACCTGTTAGGTGCGCCTGTTTTGATATACCCGCAGTTTCTGGCTACAGCAAGATGGGCGATATAGTTGTCTTCAGTCTCACCGCTTCTATGGGAAACTATGGTTTTGTAACCATTGTTCATTGCATAATCCATTGCGTCCAGAGTTTCGGTAATGGTACCGATCTGATTCAGCTTTATGAGTACAGCATTTGCTATCTCGGGTATGGCTTTTTCAAGAATGCTTTTATTGGTTACAAAAATATCATCCCCCACAATCATGATCTTTTCCTTCATCCGGGATGTCATCAGCCTCCAGCCATCCCAGTCATTCTCAGCCAGGCCGTCTTCAATTGATATGACAGGGTAGCCGGAAACTATGTCTTCCCAGTAGCCTATCATCTGCTCCGGACTCAGATTCCTGGATTCTGCCTTAAGCCTGTATTTGCCGTCATCAAAAAATTCCGATGCTGCAGCGTCAAGGGCAATCGCCACCTCCCCGCCCGGCTGGAAACCGGATTCCTTTATGGCCTCGACTAAAAGATCAAGGGCTTCCCTGTTACTGCTCAGCATGGGTGCAAATCCACCCTCATCCCCGAATCCGCAGCCAAGGTTTTTCTGCTTCAGCAGGCTTTTAAGAACATGAAAGATCTCTGCACCGTATCTGAGAGCTTCTCCGAAGGTGGATGCACCTATGGGAACAATCATGAATTCCTGTATATCAAGGTTGTTGACAGCATGGGCACCGCCGTTTATGACGTTGAACATCGGGCAGGGCATGAGCCTGGAATTAGGAGAACCCATATACCTGAATAGAGGAAGCCCGCATTCCTCAGCCGATGCCTTCGCGACTGCAAGGCTGGTGCCCAGGATGGCATTGGCCCCGAGATTGGTCTTATTCGGTGTACCGTCAAGATCTATGAGCAGTCTGTCTATTTCAGTCTGCATGGCACTCTCAAAACCTATAAGCTCGTTGGCTATATGGGTGTTGACATTCTCTACAGCCTTAAGGACACCTTTGCCATTATACCTGCTTTTATCCTTGTCTCTAAGCTCACAGGCTTCCCTGGTTCCTGTGGATGCCCCGGAAGGCACAGAAGCTCTCCCTGTTATTTCCCCGCTGTCCGTATCAATGGTTACTTCCACCTCAACTGTGGGGAACCCCCTCGAATCAAGTATCTCTCTTCCATAAATATCAATTATCTCGCCCATTTTTAACCTCCTTGAATAATTTATTTAACACAACTATTTTACACTAAAAGATTAATATTTCAATCAAATTTAGTTTTTGTTTAAATTATCTTCGTTTTCTGCTATAATTATTTTATAGTCTGTATCATGGTATTATAATGCTCGATTTACTTAGAAAATACTATTCACGGTGGCACCTGTCGAATGATGACAATAAAAGGAACATTGCTGAAAAATTATCTAAAAAGCACGGCAGGCTCCTTGCCATAATGTTTTCCGACATGGAAGGATTTTCCCGGAAGACGAGGATTATTGGAACTGAAGAGACATTGGGACAGATATGCTTTATGCTCGATACCGCCCAAAAACATACCGATAAAAACAGGGGCAGGATAATCAGGACCATAGGTGACAATATTTTCTATGCTTTTGAAAGACCCCTTGATGCAGTGCAGACAGCTCTGGGAATACAGGCTGAGCTAAAGGAACAGAATGCAAGGATTTCTGATGAAAACCAGAAGATAGAGCTTTGTTTTGGTGTCGCCTATGGCAAATGCCTTGATTTCGGCTGGGACATATATGGAGACTGTGTAAATGTTGCATCGAAACTTGCAGAAGATATTGGGCAGGGAAGCGATATTATGATTTCCAGGGAAGCGTTTGACATGCTGGCGGATCATTTTGACAAATCCCTTTTTATTTATCAGAATGCTACCCTCTCAGATATACCCCTTGTCTATTACAAACTGGCCTGCGCCCGCGGGGCTATGGATCCGTAAAGGTTTCGGCGGTTTTCTGAGAGATTTCAGTAATAACTGGATAAAACAAAAATAAATCAAGGGAGAGGACTATGAAAGATATTTTATTCAAACTGCTTGAAATTCCAAGCATCAGCGGTGATGAGGAAGCCCTTGTCAGCCGGTGGCACTCAATGACCGGAAAGCTTTGCGACAGGTCCTGGATTGATGATTTCGGAAACGGTATAGGTGTTGTTAATGAAGGTGCTGAAATAAGCATACTTATAAATGCCCATTGTGATGAAATAGGCCTTATAACAACGAAGATAGAGGATAATGGAACCATAAGGTTCAAGGGTCTGGGAACCGATGATGCAGCAGTCCTCTACGGCCAGAGGGTTAAAATTCTCGGTCTTAAGACCATTGCAGGGCTGGTTCAGTCAGGCAAAAAACAGGATAAAAAGGACCCTGCCCTGAAGATTGAAGACCTTCTGATAGACATAGGAAGCAGTTCGAAAAAAGAAACAGAAAAGCTTCTTAATGTCGGGAGTTATATACAGCTCGACTCGGAACCGGCAAAGCTCTTAAACGGGACTGTCATGGCCAAGGGCCTGGATGACAAGGCAGGGCTTGCTGTAATGTACGAGATTATGAAAAAGATAAAAAAAGAGAGAATCCCCGGCCTGACCATTTATTTTGCCGCTACCCTCAGGGAAGAGATAAACTCCGGGGGAGCAATAACCCTGGCATCCTGCCTTAAACCGGATTATTCCATCTCCATCGATGTTGCAGAAACCAATGACATTTCCGGCTCAAAGAGCAATGACTGCACCCTTGAGCTGGGAAAAGGTCCTATTATTCTCCGGTGCCCTCTGCTGAGCCGGAAGCTGGAAAACCTGCTCAGCCATGCTGCCGTAAAATCAGGGATAAAGATACAGCGCGAGGCAACGCCCCATTTCTCCTATACCGATGCCGATGAAATACACCGGGTAAAAAGAGGCATACCAAGCACTGTCCTGAGCATTCCTATCAGGTATATACACACGGCAAATGAGATAATAAGCATGAAAGACCTCGACAGTACTGCAAAACTTACTTTTGAGTTCCTGAAGGAGCTTGCAAAATCCGGGGAAAAAGCATGATTCTCCTTTAACAGACATGCACAGACTTAACCTGATTTATATTTTGCTTGTGAAAACAGACTTTTGATAGTAGTAATTCTATGAACAGGAGAAATATATTTTGAAAGAGGCATACTTTACCCGGGAGAACATAAACCGTATAAGCAGAAACATTTATGCTGACCTTGAAAAATACAGCCATAGGCACCGGTCTTTCACCATCAGCCGTGATACAGCAGCCCTTCTGGTCCTGGACATGCAGAAATGCTTTTTCCAAAAGGAACTCTCCAGCCATATACCCTCAGCTTATGCTGTGAAGAGTAATATAACAGACCTTGCTTCCCTTTTCATTTCAATGGGTATGCCGGTTATATGCACAAGGCATTTAAACACGGAGAAGGATGCAGGCATGATGTCCAGCTGGTGGAAAAACCTGATCAGGAAAGACAGTGTCAGTTCATGCCTTATTGATGAAATTTGCCGGGCTGATGCCGTTTTTCTTGAAAAATCTCAGTACGATGCCTTTTATAATACGGGCCTGGAGTCCCTTCTTAATGAAAGAGGGATAAACCAGGTTATAATTACGGGGGTTATGACCAATGTATGCTGCGATACCACAGCAAGATCCGCTTTTGTCAGGGGATTCGAGGTTTTTTTCACCATTGACGGCACAGCAGCCTACAGCATGGAACTGCATATTTCTTCCCTCAAAAGCCTTTCGCACTGCTGTGCAGTCCCCGTGCTCTGCGAGACTGTAAAAAAAACTTTAAATACAGGCAGTAAAAAGAATGGATGATGCAATTATAATCGGATGCGGACCTGCCGGTCTTTCTGCTGCAATACAGCTGAAACGGTACGGATGCTCTTTCAAAGTCTTTGAGAAAAACCAGATAGGCGGCCTGGCAAGGAATGCAAACCTGATCGAGAACTACCCGGGTTTCCCTCAGGGCATAAAAGGTTCAGAGCTTACCGGGCTATTCGCCGAGCAATGCCGTTTGAACGGTATTGAACCGGTTTATGAGGAAGTCAGGAATCTGGATTATATTGACGGCCTTTTCTACATTAAGACAAAAAACAGCTATTTCAGATCCAGGTATGCTGTGGTTGCTTCAGGGACCGAACCAAAGGCCTTAGCACTGGCCAACAGCGAAAAATTTAATGGGAAAAATATCTTTTACGATATTTATGAGTTAATGGGGGTCAGGGACAAGAAAATTGCCATTATAGGCTCCGGAGATGCCGCATTTGATTATGCTGTCGGCTTCTCTGCCAGAAATTCAGTCACTATATTCAACAGGAGCTCCCGGGTAAAATGCATCCCTCTGCTCTGGGAAAGGGCAAAAAACAGCCAAAACATCGTGTATCTGAGCAAAACCAGCATTACAAACATACTGGAAACCCAGAGCGACATGGTAAAGCTGGAGTACTACTCCAATGACGATAAGGCAATTAAAGAGGGCTTTTTTGATATAATTGTGCCAGCCATAGGCAGAAAGCCTGCCGACAGCTTTGTTTCAGAAAGAATATACAAAAACCAGAACAGCCTGTTCAAGGCGCACAGGCTATTCTTCATCGGGGATTTTGCAAATGATATCTGCAGACAGGTAGCAATATCAGCCGGCGACGGCATCAGGGCGGCGATGAGGATTAAATGCAGTATGGATAGGGGGGTTACTGATTTTTGAAGGTTATTCAAAGGACAAAGAGCTCTGATATAGCAGCCGTATATATAGCACAGACCGGTGACGGCCACATGGTGGAGTTCGTTGAAAGCAGTCAGCCCCCATTCCCGAGAAGCAAGAAATGGGTTCTGATCATCTCATCCCTCATCGGCTGTCCGGTTCAATGCAGGTTCTGCGAAGCAGGAGGAAGCTACAAACGGGTGCTTTCCAAAGAGGAACTCTATTTCCAGATACGCTATGTGCTGGATAATTACTGCATCTCCAGATACATCAATTCGGAAAAATTCAAGATACAGTTCGCACGCATTGGGGAACCCTCACTTAATGACAATGTGCTCCTGCTTTTGGAAGAACTGCCTTCCCTGATTGATGCCCCGGGACTCCTTCCCTGCATCTCAACTGTAGCACCACGGTCAGCAGACAGGTTTTTCGAATCCCTGCTGGCCATAAAGAATGAATTATACAAAAACAGCTTTCAGCTCCAGTTTTCAGTGCATTCAACGGATGAGGACCATAGAAACTACCTTCTTCCCGTATCCAAATGGTCCCTGGAAGAAATATCTGATTACGGCAGAAGGTTCTATTCAAAGCAAAACAGAAAGATAACCCTCAATTTTGCCCCTTCTGGAGATACTCCTCTGTGCCCGGATAAAATAAGGAAATGCTTCAGCCCTGAAATATTTTTGCTGAAATTCACCCCGATCAACCCTACCTTAACGGCAAAGAATAACAGAATGGATTCCCTGATATCACCCCGGATAAAAAAATATGATTGGATAGACCGTCTCCGCTGTATGGGATACGAAGTAATCCTGAGCATAGGGGAAATGGAAGAAAACAGAATAGGCAGCAACTGCGGCCAGTATATAAGCAACTTCCGGTCCAGGACCAGGAGCCTGAAGGATGCCTATACCTACGAGCTTGAAGACATTAAGACAGTATAATATAATCAGTTTTATTTATTTGCGGTTTTGCCTGATAATGACGGAAAATACATGATTCCGGGAGGAATGGTTTTATGAATGACCTTCAGTACATGAACAAACCCTATGATACAAAAAAATATGAAAAATTTCTTTCATTCTCCCGCCTGCCTTTTCTGGGCAGGCTCTTTAACACTTTCAAATATGCTGTTCTGGGTTTTATTCTTTCCTTATCTCTCTCTGTAATAATATTTTTATTTGATTTTATAACCTATTTCTTCAACCTTATTGCCAGCTCTGAGGCTTCCATACTCTCTTTCGGAGTCTACCTTGTAATTAATATTGCGGTCCCGGTGCTGGCATGGATCTACGGTTTTTTAAGGAAAGAAAAAAAATCCGCTGTATACCTCGCAAACAGCATTGAAAAACAGAAATACCTGGTAAACCGTCTCATAGAACTCTACAATAACAGGCTGAAGCTTCTGGAATACCTGGGCAGCAATACCTCCAAAGGCTTTATCTCCGACAAAGAGACCCTCCACCTTAAAAGCGTCCTGGAAAAAATATCCCCGAAAATCAGTGAGATGAAAAGAAACATTGAAATCAACTCAAAAAGCAAGGAATTCCTGTCAAAATACACCCTTGAGCAGGAAGGGCTCTACAATATAATAGAGGAGTTAAAACATCTGGATGACCAGATATCTCAGGAATCCAGGGAAACTCTTGAAAAATACATTGATGATGCATATATATTCGAAGCCTTTGACAATATTGAGAAGGAAATGAGGAGAATGGATATAGACTCAACGCTGAATGGAATAAGGGATGCGGATGAAGAGAAAAATAATATTTGACCTCGACGGCACACTCTTTGATACACTGGAGGATATTATAACAGCGGTAAAAGATACCTTCTCAGAGCTCCGCCTTGATGTGCCGGAATCCCTGGATATAAAGAAAAGCATAGGCTGGGGCTCAAGACAGCTTTTTTTAAGCCTTCTTGCTGATAAAGCCTGCATGGCGGATGCCGCCCTGAAGATTTTCGGGGATATATACCAGAGCAGGCTGACGGCTGTCACTGAACCCTATCCCGGTGTGCCGGAAATATTAAAGGAGCTCCACACAGACTTCTCCCTGAATGTACTTACTAATAAACCAAAGCGCTTCACACTTCCCCTGATTGAATATTACAGCCTTAAAGAGCTTTTTGACAGCATCATTACCCCTGATGATACCGCTGACAATATAAAAAAACCCGATGCAAGGCTGTGTTCAATGGATATTCTAAAAAATGCAGTCCTCTTTGTAGGGGATTCCGCCGTAGATATGGATATGGCTAAAACCTGCGGCATACCTTCTGTTTTTGTCACCTACGGCTACGGAAGCCTCAATAATTCAGAACCTTCCTTTATAATTGACAGCATATCAGGCCTCCGGGATATTATTATCTCTTCGGGAATATGAAGCTTTGTTTAATATTTTCCATCTAATACCTTATAGATGAAAATTGGGGCCAAAAAGCTTTCATTATAACCATTATAGTTGTAAAATATTAAAAAAAAGGAGGAGAACATGCAAAAACGAGATATAAAATTCCTTTTATCTGCCTTTCTGCCGGCATTAATGATCTGTTTTTCCTGTATTGCTCCCCGAGCACTTGCCCAGGAACGCCCGGTAGTTTTTTCCGAAGGACTGGCACAGCAGAGTATTGCCTGGCAGATAGAGGAACTGGCAAAATGGCTTATAAAATCAAGGGACCTTGTCCCCAGGCCTGATAAATGCAGTCAGTACTGCTTTACCATTGACATGCTTACACTGGGGGGTTCCATTGAAAAGAACAGGCTCACCTTTACTTTAACAGGTCATGTCCTGGCGGATGAGCCGGTTCTTATCCCCCTTTTCGGCAACCCTAAAAAAACTGGTCTGATAAATGTAACCGTCAATAATAAGCCCGCAATCACAGGATTTGAAGACCTGGATCACTGGTTTGTCCGCTCATCGGAAAGGGATTTTACAATAAAGGGGGAGCTGGAGTTCATGGATGAGTACAGCCTCATGGTTATCGGGCCGGTAAATTCATTTTCAGCTCAGCTGGAAGACGGGAAGGTAATCCAGGGTAATAAACTGTCAGGGCTTAAAAACAGCCTGGTTCACATTGAGTCAACAAAGATAAAGACTGCTGCTGAAGAACCGGAAATAAAGCCCCTTTTCCAGCTTAACAGGGCATTCAGGATTTCGGATGACATAGCTTTTGAATACAGGGTTTTTATCCGGTCATCCTCCCAGATCAGCAATTATGAAATACCGATGAAGAACTCGGAGATAGTTCTTGATGTGCGGGGCATCAGCGACTGGAGGCTTGAAAAAGACACCCTGATATTGAACTCGGACCAGAAAACCATACAGTGCATTATTACAGGCAGTATAAAAAGCCTGGGAGAAATGCAGACGGATGAAAGGTCCAATTATGAGTGGTGGCTTATAGAATCCGGACCAGAGCACCGGGTATCAATTAATACCAGCGGAAAACAGGTGGATTCCTCTGAATCACCCATCCCGAGGCAGATGACCCTCTCAAGGCTCTACTTTCTCAACAGGAATAACGCCATCAGGATATCGGTGCAGAAGCTTAAATCCCTGGAAGCCCTGGCAGCAGTAATACACAGCCAGACCCGGAAGATTGTATGGACCGAGGACGGCCACCTCGTTGCCCAGGACAGCATTACCTATGAGAACAGCGGAATAGATTATCTTGTTTTTGACACCATGGGGAAACCCATATACCTGGCGGTTGACAATTCTCCCCAGCGTCTTCTATCCCAGGAGGACATACCGGACACAGCCGTTCTTCTGCCTCTTTTCAAGGGAAGGCACAATGCATTTATACAAAATATCAGCAGGGCAAAGATAAACCATTTCGGAGGGTCGTTCACACTGCCGGTTCCGCGCCACAGCTTCACCATCAGCAAAGGATACCTTGAACTTGGTCTGCCTGGTATGGTAATACCCCTTTATTTTACGGAAGGAAGAGGCTTTATAAATCCCTTCAGCATTGGCGACATGGTAATCTTTATTGTAATAATGATCCTTTCCTTCTTCATGTTTGAATCCAGAAGCATGAAGATCTTTTCCCTGGTATCCCTGGCCGGCCTGTATATGCTCTTAAAGGGGGTTTTTGTATTTCTTCTGATTATCTTCCTTCTTGCAAAGCTGGTGCTTTATCTGAAGAAGAAATATTCACCTAAGACATTTCTGCTTATTATAATCATATCCGCCCTGGCGATAGTATCTCTTTTCATCTACTCCCTGATACTCCCTTCCCTTTTCAGTACAGTAAGATACTATGACAAGGGCCAGATGGCTCCCAGCCCGCCTATGGTACAGCCCCAGGAGTCCTTTGATGAATATGAAAAAGATAAAAGGCTGGGGCAGAAAAGTGACAGCAGTATGGACTATGAGTCAATTCTGAGGGAAGAGAAGGTTATCTCCGATTCTACTATTGTTGAGGGTATAATACCGGTTGCCCTGCCCATGCCCAGCTATGATTACTCACTCTATGCCTACAGGGAACTTATAACAAAAGAAAGGCCCCTGGCTCCGAGACTTCTTTATATCACAAAATACACCCTCATACCGCTTTATATATTATGGCTTATTTCCCTTCTGATAATAATCAGGCATATCTACCCCCGGGCCAGGAATTTTTTTGCGGCAAAAAAGCCTGAAGCATCATAATACCGAGGGCAGGGATACCCTGCCCTCTTTATTCACTTCTCTGGATCCTTTGTATCCTGTATCTTTTCAAAGGTTCCGATATTACCGTCATCGAAGGCTTCAATATACATCTGCCTGGCAATACCTTCCGAATTTAAGCCAAACTGGACAAATCCGCTTTCATCCTCGAAATCAGGTATGGATAGGACAAAGGTATCCCGTTTGAAGGGATGGATAAACAGCTTTATTTCTGCAGGCCCCAGGGTAAGGGACATCTTATCGCCTTCATCCCTTAAAACTGCCTTGCCATAGACATTGCTGTAATAATCCCCTGTATAGGCATCAAAAGGAAGACAGCTCTCTAAATATCCGTCTTCCCTCTCAATATCACGGCTTTGGAGGCCTGACCGGTAGCTTTGGAGCATTTCAGCGCTCCATTCCCTGAGGGGACCCCCGGTATAGATATCTATGAACCGTTTTGCAAGCGCTTCAGGAAGTTTATTATCCGTCATATTTGTAAGAAAGACAAAACCAAGGTCCAGGTCCGGCACCAGCTGGATAAGTGATTTTATGCCTGAGGTTCCCCCGGTATGCCAGATAAAGGCAGGATAGCCTTTATCCTCGGTCAATACCCAGGCGGTACAGTAATAATTCCTGCCAGGCGCTACCTTATCTTTTATTACTGTTTTTGGGAAATGCATATATTCCATGCTTTCCCTGCTTAAGAGCTGTTTACCATTCCATAGACCCTTTTTCAGCTGGAACCTGACCCATTTTGCCATATCCACAGCATTTGAGTTTATACCACCTGCAGGTCCGTAGGTATAGACCCATTCCAGAAAGGGCCAGTCCATGGGCAGAATTTCCGGGGCACCCTGGCAGTTTTTGTGAAGAAAGGAAACGTTTTCTGAATCCACGAAAGCTTCCCTGGTATAGCTGGTGCTGTCCATTCCCAGGGAATTGAGTATCCTTTCCTGGAGATTCTCCTCCCATGTTTTACCTGAAACCTTCTCTATAAGAGCACCGGCCACAAGGAACAGATTGTTCATATAGGCAAATTCAGACCTGAAACTGCTTGCCGGCTCTATATATCGGATGGAATCTATAATATGGCTCCTGTCAAAACCGAAAAAGGACTGCAGGTCTCCGGCATATCCCGGCATTCCGCTATGCTGAGCCATTACGTCAAAGACCCTGAATTCCCTGGTAACCCAGGGATCATACATCCTGAAACCTGGAAGGTGATCAATGACCCGATCACTCCAGTCAAGTCTTTTCTCCTCTGCCATCATGGCAACCAGCGCTGCTGTAAAGGCTTTGGAAGTTGATCCTATCTGAAAGATTGTATATTCGTCTACCCTGTCATCACCCCCAAGTTTTTTTACACCAAAGCCCCCGGCATAAATCAATTCATCCCCGCGCACTATGGCTATGGCCATCCCGGGTATGCCCCACTCTTCCATTGACTTTTGCGCATATTTTTCAAAATCGTCGAGCATACCGGCCAGGGTCTCACCTTCGGGCATGCCGGCATAAAAATCCACTGAAAATAGAGCAATGCCCAGTATAACCAGCATACAGAAAAAAGCTCCGGAATTGAATGTCTTTCTCATAATTTCCTCCAAAAAATTTTTTAAACTGCGGGATAATTTGTTTCCAGCTTGATACATTACTTTACAGGATTATAATATCATAGGGAAAGAAATACAATACGAAAGGATATTTTTTTCAGGAAAAATTAAAGCCTTTTAAAAGGCATGCATGGCAGAAGCCCGGGCGGATGGCGCTATATTTTCCCATTTTCCCTCAGAGGATTTGAAAAGGAAAATACCCTTGCCGCTCACGTCCTGGCCGATTATATCATCATATCTGCCCTGGGTGAACCTGCCCGTGATAATCAGATTAAAGGGCATGTCCGTGATTTTGACCCAGCGGTTTTTATCCAGGGTATAATAATAAGTTGCATTGCTGTAGGACATTAGAACCTCCTTCCCCGGGCCGGGAGCAATATCACCAAAGCCTGTGCCCTGGCCATCCAGGGGCAGTTCCTTTGAGATCCTCATGTAATAAAGGCCTATTAAAGACAGCATCTTATGATTAACCCTGATACCGTCAGCTACAAGGAATTCAGGGTTGTCCTTCAATACTTTTCTGTCCCCTCCGGCATCCCTGGATGAAAAAAGGCCCAGGTAGGTTCCCTTTCCCTCAAAAGAACATAGCAGTTCATCATAACCGTCTCCGTCCAGGTCGCCTGAAACCATCTGCACGGGGCTTTCCCTTACTATCCTGATAAATTCACTGCCCCCGGGGTAGTAAAGATAAAGACCGTCCAGAGAGCCATTATCCTTTACACTGAGAAAGAGCAGTTCTTCAGCCTTATTGAAATTTCCTGCCAGAATAGAATCAGCGGCAACAGGCAAAATTCTCTGACACTGCCCCTCGGCATTGACACTATAAAATCCAAGCCCGTGAAGGCTGACAAATATTCGGCACTTCCCCCCCCCGGGGGATTTTGACAGAGCAAAATCAACATAACTGTATGCATTCCCGAGTATATTTATCCATGCCCTGTGGACAAAGCTGTAGTACCAGAGCCCGTGCCCAGGGAAGATCCCTGCAATCTCAGGAAGCCCGCTTCCGGCTATATTCCCTGCCAGCAGTTTGTCAGCAGTCATATCGGATATCTTTTCCCAGTTAAGGTCCTGGTTATTCTCTATCTGTCCCTCTCTGGACAGAAGATATGTCCCCTGGAAGGCCCCGCCTGTAAGGCTTGCCACGGCATTTGAACCGCTTTCCAGCACGGCGCTGGCCGGTTCGATCCCCAGGCTCCTGGCAAAAAGAGGCTCCTGGTCATTTATACCCCCGAAGATGATACCGTCCTGAACATATACCTGGCCGGTCACATCCTTATCTGAGATTATCCTGTCCTGTATCCTTATGGCATCAAAAATACTGTCATCGCCGTAAATATAGCTTAATACCGCGGGGAAGACATCCTGAAAAACAGCAATATCATATTTATCTCCATATTCCTGTTCAGGCCAGCGTATGGCAAGGAAAGAGCCGTACCTGTCCTGGACATCGTTCCTGTCAATTTCATGGGTGCTGTGATAGACCAGGGATGCGCAGTTCTTGGTAAGATAGGGGCCATGGTCTCCGGCAATAATTACTATGGCATCGGGATTGTTCTCTATAATAGTCTTAATATCCTCCCGTATCTCCTCATTGGCCTTCTTAATACCTGCAAAATGCAGGTATTTTTCATCGGGAAGGCATTTTCCCGATGTCTGGCTATGCCCTGGAACACCACTGTGAGAATACATAAATACGGGCTTTTTGTGACTGCCTGCCAATACCTCCCTTTTCTTTTCAAGGTAGGTCTGGTATCTGCTGGTCTCAAACTCTGCAAAACCAGCAGTATGCCTGAACTCCCCTTCCAGAACAGCCCTTATTACAATCCAGAGGGTCTCTGAAGCAATAAGCTCAGGATAATAATTATCGTATTTTATATCCCCGGAGTTCAGGCCCCGGTAAAGGTAATTATTCGGAATCCTGCAGAAGGTTCTGTAACCCTGGCTTTTTAGTATCTCAGGGACAATGCCTCCGACTATATGCTTCCTTATATTGCCCTGCGGGTCATTATCAATGGAAAGCAGTCTTGAAATGGAGGTAAGGGTGCAGGGTCCGAGGGAATAATTGCCATGGAAGACCTTAAACCCGCTGGATCGTAAAAATTCGATCTGTTCGCTGTTGTCAAAGCCATATTGAAGCATTGTCTCAAAATTAGAATAAGCTTCAAAAACCAGCAGAAAAACGTGCTTTTTCTTTACTGCTTCTTTTTCACCAAGCACTTCCAGGACATGGGATTTTTGCCCTCCATCGGTTTTGTCTTCATCTACATTCATCCCCAGAAAACCGCCCAGAGCATTTATGATAAAAAAGGCTGCAACTGCAGAGCTGAATATCTTTCTGGGCAGAAGCACCAGCAGGAAAAGAACAGCCACTACAACAATAAATACACCGGCCTGGATCTCGGGCTTTCCTCTTCCCGACCAGCTGTATCCGGCTGAAAGGGCTGTCATATTGAATATAACATAAAGAAAACCCGAAGAAAGAATAGAAAACACCTTTTTGGGGGCGAAAACAGAAAGGATAGCGGGTATAATAGTACAGAAAATAACAGATATGACAGCAAAAAATCCGAAAACCAGGAATGAATCCCTAAGGGAAAGCTCTTCCTGGTTAAGGAATATATACTGTATAACAGGTGTCAGAGGTATGAGAACATAGATAAAATCATGAAGATTTAACTTTTCAGAATCCTTGATGAAACTGATATGCCTGGATTTTTTAAAAAACAGAGGATAAAAAAAGGCGCATATTATTGTAAAGATTCCTGCTATAGCTGACATCTCCGACACAAATACAGCATTGATACCCTCAGGAAGGAGCAGGGCTGAAATTAAAAAATACAAAAGCACGAACAAAAGGGCATTAAACGTGAAATTAAAGGCAGATATCCTGTTTGAAAAAAGAAGAAATACGAGGAAGGTCATAAACATACCGAGAACAAGGGGGAATAAAAGAAACTCAAAATCCCCCCGGTAGTTTACAATTCCTTTCATGCATGGCAGTATCGACCCGGGGCTTATCTGATCTGCAGAAAGCTGGAACCAGGCCAGAACTGTACGGTTTGCATCATACTCATCCTGCATAATGCCTTCAGTCTCTGCATCTAATTCCTGCCATTGATTAGCGAATTCTTCACCGGTATATTCATAGGTCTCCCGGCCTATCCTGACAATGGCTCCTTCAATATTATCCTTCTGGTTATAAGGTACACTGATCCAAAGGGATTTTGCTTTCGTTTTACCGGGGAATCCGTTGTTTTCCAGTGGCAGAAACCCTTCAGGACTGCCTGCATAAGCCCTGGAGTCAAGCTGACAATCCTGCCTGGGCTTGATTTCAACGCTTATCTCAGCAAGGTGCATGCTTTTCAGGGCTGATATCCCCGCAATTAATGTGCAGAACACCAGGAAAGATCCAATAACAGTAATAATCTTTGCCCCCAGGGGCAGTTTATCGTAGCTCTTTTTCATCTGCTTTCATTAAAATATCTTGGCTCTTATGCTTATGGCATGGTAATTTCAGATGACGGCCCGG
>Ga0334892_1001646_pt1 | contig 18185 bp, 13 predicted proteins | sample GraSluR3_MG_4_FD_207213 | JGI IMG/M metagenome (GOLD analysis project Ga0334892, IMG submission 207213) | Sludge microbial communities from methane-producing bioreactor in Wageningen University, Netherlands - Granular Sludge_15_04-R3 | ecosystem: Engineered > Bioreactor > Anaerobic >...
GCAACAAAATCAAATCACTTGACAGACTGCCGCTAGGCTATCATTTCCCAGATTTTCAATCAGTATTGGCGCTAACGGTTGGGGGTACGTTGCGTGCCCCATCGGTTCAGGGCGTTTTTCGTATCCACCCGATAAAGGTAAATTGAAACAGGATAAATTCCTAATCGACCAGCCCTGGGGCATGCGATGTACCCGTTGTTGGTGCCTGTACTTTTCTTCTTTATCTAAATCTGTTCTGCGGTGGGTTTGCGCGTTCGCCAAAGGAAATTTTTGCGCGCTGGAATTCTTAAATCATAACGCCCAACTTTCCCTCGCAGCGTTCTTTTCTAATGCAATTTTCCTGAACTGAAATTCAATCCGCCGCTAAATTCAAGAGGAAATTCAATCGTGCGGGATTTGGGTCAAAGTGTGAATTTTCTGAATCAGGGTGAATTTCAAATTCCAAGTAATTCCTAAAACGCTGCTCTTCTCTCCTACTTTTCTCGGGCGTTACTTCGGTCAAATCTGATTCTTGGTCAGGCGAAAAATTTACTAGCCTAGCGAAAGTCTGTCTGTGCCTAAAAATCAAGGTGAGATTTTCAGGAGTCTAGGTGGAAAATCAAAATCAAAGCAACAAAATCAAAAAGATGACAGACTGCCGATAGGCTAACAGTCTCCAGATTTTCAATCAGTATTGGCACCAACGGCTGGGGGTGTGAAAAGTGCTGGAGATTGAAACTACTTCTTTATCCCACGATACGAAGCTACAAAAAAGCCAAAACGTTTCCAAATCTGCCAAACAACCAGCAATTTTTTACACCCCTTGTTATGCAAAGCAGTTAATTTTCTGCGGTTAAAATTTCGGGGCGAATATTTTAGGCACAAAAATTAATTTCCGCTTACCATTTTTGTACCGCTTTCTTTTCATCGGGAAGCCTGTGCGGTCGGCAAATATTTTTTCGTGCGCGAGCCATCCATTCGGTAAAATCTTAGGGATGATTTAAATTTTCTGTTCGTTAAAAACAGCGGATTATCTGCCGAGTTTAAACTTTCGTAATTTTTAGTCCAGCGAACTATCTGCCGAGTTTAAACTTCCGTTTTTCTTAGTCCAGCAAGCATTATCTGCCGCTGTTTTGATTTCTTGCGAATTTCAATTTCTCGAAATTTAAATTCAGCCCGTTAGCTAAATCGTCGAAAGTCTGGCCGAAAAAAATATTTTAAGTCTTTTGTTGACTGTCCACCAGCAAATTAATCAAGGTGTGAAATGAACTTTCAAGGTGAAAATTTAATCATTGAAATCTCGAAAAGTGGACAGTCTGCAAACGACTTAATCTTTCAGCCCCGAATTTCTACTGTTTTGCATAACGGCTGGGGGTGTGACCAGTTTGGGTGAGCGGGGCTTGGGATTTATCCCCCGTTAAGAAGCTCCCTGCGTGCCGACCCGTTTCCGTAACCCATTCACCCCAAATTGGCTACACCCCTTGTTAGGCACAGGATTTATTATGAATTAAGATTTAACAAATATGCTGAAACAAACTCTTTCTCAAAACCTTTTGAGATATGGCAATTCTGGCTACTATTACTATTTATATTAAGAATTGGACAACCACCATCACAAACTGGGAACAGATTACATTCCAAACACTTAGATTCTAGGCTAAATGGTTTTGTATTGATTTTTTTATATATGTTATTATCTTCAATGTTACCGATACAGAATCTTTTATCACCAACTAAAGTTGTACACTTATAAACCCCACCATCTGGACCAACTGCAATAGAGTTTTTTATTTTAGAAAGACAAGAAGTTTGGGAGTACCTCGGAAGATAATCAATTATTTTTATATTGTCCTTACATATCAAATCAAGAAAAAATCTAGAACGTGTTTCTCTTGGCAAGGAAGATGGCGTATCAATGCCTGATTTGCATACAATACTAAAGTTGTCAACAAAACAAGGATAAATAGAATAATTATAACCATTGTATTTTGCGTGGAAGAAATTATATATTTCAGAGAATTTGTCGATATTCTGTTTATCTAAATTAACTCGAATTATTAGATGAATTTTATTGTGATTTTTTAAAAGAAAATCAATATTTTTTAATATAACATTAAAAGTCCCTCCCCCTTCTTTTGTAATTCTTCTTTTGTCGTGAACATCAGATAAACCATCTATTGTTATTTGAATAGCATAGACATTTGAGGATTCAAGTATACTCAATGTAGTATTTGTCAAGAGGAAGCCATTTGTGATTATTTTTGAAAAGTATGATGTTTTATATTTTTTGTTTAACTTACTTGATATGCTCTCAATAATATCTAAGGACAATAGTGGTTCACCCCCCATCCATGTAATAAATAATTGACTATTTTTATTTAACATAAACTGGTGTTCAAAGTAGTGCATTATAGACTCAACAGTGTTGTTGTTCATCGATTCGCAAGGATATTCGGATTGGAAGCAATAATTGCACTTAAAATTGCAATTTAGGGTTGGATAGATTACTGTATATAATTTATTATTTGAGTGTTCTGCTTCTCGTTTTTTTATTATATCGGCAACTTCAATCTTATCATTTGCTATAATCTTTGATGTTATAATTATATTTTGTTCCTCTTCAGAAATTGAGTTTAAATAAACATCTGCATTTTTTTTTAAAAGGTCAAAAGAATTATTATTAATTGATATTAGCACTTCCGAAATAGTATTGTAAATGAATACTTCCCCATTGGTTTCATAACTAATATTGAATTTAGAAAACTCCATTATATTTAATTATTGATATTGCATAAATTAAAACGACCTAACTCTAACTCATATTCACTTATTGGTGGGCATATTAAGCAATATAAGCAATCCTTGCATGGTTTAACGTCGTTCCTTTTTAGAAACCAAGTCTTACTACCATTAAGTTCATCTATAATAGCTTCGTCAAGAGAATTATGAATAATGCTTAGATTGCTACTTATTATTGAATTGTGTGGGCATATATTGCCATTAGAATTCACTACAATTTTACCCCAAAATATCCTGTTAAGCAAGCCATTAGTTAATATTTTATGGATAGTTAGACTTTGATTATTAAAAATATCATCTTTACTTAAAAAAACATTTTTATTAAAGAAATCAATATTATTAATGTATTGTGGGATTATTTCAACATGATTATGTAATGAATCGCAAAGTGTTAAAGCAATTGACAATAACTCTTCATCATTAACAAAAATGCAAAGTCTAATGTTTTCATTTAGTAAAATACTCTTATTTAATAATTGATTCATTTCCATTTTGGAATCAATATATAGATTATATTTGAGATTATCGTAATGATTTCTTTTATCTAGTACTAAATAATGGCTTAACTCCATATGAATTGTAGTATCAAAATGAGAACTTACATTTTTAATGAAATCAATTAGAGAAAGCATATCTGTATTAGGATAACAAATCAAGTTTATAGACCTTAAATTTCTATACTCAAATACTTCGTGAGATAATTTGTCAAGAATTTTGTTAATTGTTGATTTATTTAATGTTTTGTTGTAATTTGAAAAAACACCTTTACATTTATTTTTTAACTCATATGAGCCTGTATGAATTGTCAATTCTACAAGATACAGTTTTGATTTATATCCGATTGAAAAAAAAGAATCTCGTTTCAAATATTCAATAGAATTATTTACAAAAATTTGGGGCTTTGTTATAAAAGGTTTTGCAAGTGAACTAGCATACACAAAATCTCCAGAGTAGGTTCTTTTTAAATCTCTAACAAATTCATTAAAAAAATAGTTTGTTACATCCTTTTTTTCGATTGGAATACAATAGTTGTTCTCATTATTACTAAGCTGCTCACATAAATACAAAAAGACCTCATCTTCAATATTTTCATATTCAAGGTAGGCATTATTTAATTCATTGAATAACAATGCACTTTTACCATTAAAGTTAAAAAAAACATATGGTTCTAGATATAACCAACGCATTTGTTCAGCCATTGTGTACACTATTTAAAATTTTAGAATACTGAATTGGATTTGACTCAAAAAACTCAATTTCACTTGAGAAGTTACGCGAAAATTTGTCGATGCTTGAAAAGTACGGACAATTAGGTTCTTTAAATAAATCTAAAAAAATACATGCCGTACAATTGTTGAAGTTATAACAGACACTACACCTATTCGAAATGCTATTATATAGTGAATTATATTTATTTGCAATTTCTAAATTATCAATCTGAACCGTACTATTATCAACTTTACCTAAAGGAATATCATGTGGAATTGTTTCGCATGGATATATATTACCATTTACAGTAATGAAAATTTTATTCGAAAAAGGGAGACAGGTACCAGTTGGCAAGTAACATTTAGAATAATTCTCATCTTCTAAAAGGTCAAAGTAAGAATCAAATCTAGATTTAGATGCTAGAGATAAAAAAACTAACTTGCTTTTTATATCTGGATGAATATTAAATTGATTTAAATCAATTCCGCTTTTTTCTACTTCACTAAGTATACTTTTGAATAATGCTTTAGAAGAATTGTTCATTAAGGGATTCAATTCAGAGATTTCGGTTTCTTTATTAAAGTTCTCTTTGAAAAATTCTCTAATCTTAATATAATCACTATTTTTATGAAGAACGGAGTTAAAATGTACTTTTTCAATAAAATATGATGGATATTTTTTCAGAATTGAAAGAGTGTTGTTAAGAACAATATCATAACTTGGACTGCCATCTTTAAAAACCCGATAAGAATTATGATGTGCATCGCCATCCAAACTTATTGTAAGTCTAAAATCATTTTCTACTAAATAGTCTATGTGCTTGTGTAGTAGAGTTGCATTTGTTGTAATATTGTATTGAATATTAATGCTATACTTGTGCTTAATTTCGTTTATATAATCGACAACTCTTTCAATTAACTCAAAGTTTAATAGGGGTTCACCACCATAGAAACTTATTAGTTTTGTTGTATTTATAGATTGATTATTACTTGAACACCATAATTCAAACATATAATCAATCAGTCTTTTAGCTTTATTGAAATCAAGATTTTTATTATCCCTTCTTTCATAGTGATTATAGTTCTCGCCATATATGCAGTATTTACAATCTAAATTACATTTCTCTGTTACCTCAAAACCAATATGCTTTGAATTTGAAATGTTGTACAAAACATCCTCGGCTGTTAGTTCTTTATTAATTCTACTTTTAAAATCACCTTTTTGAAATAAATTTCCCTTTTCGAAAAAGAGTATTTTCCCTATGTAATAATCAATCTCGTCCTTTGTGTACTTAATACCGTCAAATTCATGACATGAATTAGCATTACAATAATTTTGATAATATTCAAAATCCCCTTCTTTAAAATAATGCTTAATAAGTTGAGCCATTAATGGGGGCAAGTAAATGCATTTTTGGCTTAGAATGTTAAAGCCATAAAAATTTCTATTTTTCGTCTCTAAAAGAACAAAAGTAGGAATACTAATAGGTGCTTTCATTTTCAATAATAAAATTTCTTAAAAAATCGTTAATTTGATGCTCCTCAATAGCTAATTCTATTCTTAGGGCATCGTATAAATTTGTATGCTCAAAAAGTGAAATTACTTTATTCTTTCCACCTAAACTGTATGCGTAATCAATTATTATTGCACCGATTGTATAATAAAAATTGGTTGTATTATTCCTTAAGTAATCTAATTTTTCAAATCGTGACAAATCGATGTTAGGGTTAGTATTTATGTATCTAGAAAGTTCTTTTAAATGATGTATGTAACTTTTTCCGTTTGAACCTCCAAAATATGTTGCTATTCCTTCATGCAGTAAGGAGTGTGCTTTGGGAAATTTGGGAATGAAAATACTATGAATGAGTTCGTGATAATGGTCAATCTCGCCAGTAAGAATAATATTAGGGTAGATAAAAAGACCCGCAGTTTCTACACTAGTACTCTTTATGCTATAATCAAAGCCTAAGTAACTTTTCGCTTCATCAACACTTTCTCCTAGAATATACATAATTGATTTCCCCTCGAAATCAAATAATTTCAGTTTGTCTTGATAAAATGCAGCAGCTTTATCAGCTATTCTTTCATCAAATTTGAAATCGCACGAATAGTAAAAGGTTATATTCTGTTTTGCGTAAATATTCAGTTTACTACTTGATAGATGAAAAAAGTTGTATAATTTAAAGTCCGTTTCTGCCTTTCTCGCACAAATATTGAATATTGCATAAATTTTTTTACCTAGACTATCTGAATGTGATATAATATTTTTAATAACATAGAAGTCATTACTTATGTACTTTATATCATATACAAACAAATCTCCAGTAATATACAGAGGGAAACCACGAACAAGTGAATACTTAATTAAATCTGAACGGCCCGATACTCTTTCTTCAATATTCCAAAATGATAATGAAGTTGAATCTTCAGGATTTATGAAATCTATGACGCAAGCTTTGATGTAATTTTTCCAAACATCAACTATTTCATTTATCTCAGTGTTATTATCTTCTTTTATCTTTGGACTAAAACTTATATTTTGTCCATTAGCTAAAAAGGAAGATAGTAACTTTACTGCTAGTACTAAAATTATTATTAAGTAAATTCTTCTCATCATTGTTTTTTTTATGAATAGGATAATTGTGGATGAACGGATGCAAAGTAATACCCATGTGTATAACTACACATGGGTATTGTTAATTCCTAATCCTTACAGCATTACCTGAGGCTTCTGGAAGCCCATTAAAGTTCCAAGAACACCTGACATTGTCCCTCTAACATTAATAGTAGCACAATCACCACAAGCATTGCCACAGTCGCAATTTGCGGTTGAAACAATTGCGTTTTCACTGCCCCCTTTGATTACTTTCATTTTTTGCTCTGAAAGCTTTACAAGACTAATCCTTTTCATAATTAAAATTTTTGTTATTAATTAAACAATATTTAAACGTGAGAAAATTCTCACAATATGCAAATGTATAATATTCAAAGTGACATTTTATGTCCCTGTTCATAGAATAATGCGATATTTATTTGTATGCCTGCAATACATAATTTCGTGTCCTTCTTCCCTCAAATCTTCAATCATTCGCTTTACTGTCCTACTACTGCACCCAAGCTTAATAGATGCTTGTTCAGCGGAAAAACAATTACCTTTTTCAATCAATTCTAAAAGGTACATTACTTTTCTCTTTCTATCAATAAATCTCATAATACTAAACTAAAATATTTTACTTTTCTGAAAAAAAATAATTTCAAACTTTATCATTTGTAATGATTTACGACAATGTTACTTGAATCTTGTGCCTAACGGCTGGGGGTGTGTATTGCGCTGGAGATTGAAACGGTTTCCAATCCCACGCTAGGAAGATTCCGAAAAGTGAGAAAGTTTCATATATCGCAAATTACCAGCGTGATATACACCCCTTGTTAGGGGCTGGCTATTAATTTTCTGTCGTGTCTTTAGATTCGACAAATAAATTTGCTACATTTTTTACAGTTTACAAGTGCGTTGGAACAGGCACACTCTTTGGCAAGCTTTGGATGCAGCGTGGCTAGTGCGGCTTGGCAATGTGTGTGACTGTGAAGAGATGCTATAATACTTCATCAATAAATATGTATTGATAAGCCTCGCTCCAATGATAATTATTTGAAAGCGATATTTTAATTCTTTGCTCAAGAATATCCATTAGTTGTAAAGGTTTAACAGAATACTTGTCAACTATAAAATCTAGCATTTCATCAAAACTCTTATTTTGATTTAAAGGTGGATAACCAAATTCATCTAAAAAACCACCAAGGTGGTCAGAAAAGATTATTACCTTTTTACAATCAATAATTTTCAACAAGTTAATGTAAGTATCTCTTTTTAATAAGATTGACTTAGCCATTTCTTTATAAGAAAAATTGTAATAATGAAGACTCATACCAGATAAGTCTTCTACAAAAAAATCCCAAGCTGTGTTAAATGGTATAGAAATAACATAAAAAAAACCATTAGGATTAAAAACAAAGGTGTAAGATAACTCATATTTATATTCAACAGAAATTTCTAAATCATACACTATATATGAATTTTCAATATTTGGATTTTTTTCATCTAAAGGTAAATAACTCACAAAAACACTTGCCTCTTTTTTGTATCCAAAATCTTTGAAGAATGAACCGCTAATTTCTTCACCCTTATAAAAGGAATATTTATCAATGCTATAATAAATATTGCATTTAAAAAGGCTAGCCACTTTTTCTATAAATATTTCATAGTTACTGCTGTAAAAGTTAAATTTACCTAAAAGATATATTGTTTTGGCCATATTCTTAAAAACTTAATTACATATTTTTGATTACATTTAATTCAACATTGTTAATCTCATACAACTTGAAAACGTAGTTATCAATTTTGCTGTCAATATGCTCAAACTGTGATTTCAGTTGCTCAATACGGTGAGGTAATTTCTGATTTTTAAGTTCTTCGTTAAGTTTAATTATTTGATTCACTAAACCACTAAGTACTTCGTTAGTTTTTTCATTAATATTAGGAATTGGAAACTCTAAAATGTCTCTAATCATTATTTGGGGAAAAGTGTCGTCATCGGTTATTTGAAATTTCTTTCGAAAGTACCAACCGATTAAACTTGAATTAAGAATGCCTGTTAATGCAGGGTATGAGTAACTTTTGTCAGTTATTTTTAAGATGAAAAGCAATGTATTGCAATACGATGTATCTGGAATGTAAGTTGAAATTAAAGTCTTCCCTGTGATTTTTCTGATTAGGATTTTTTCACCCTCAAATAGTGATGGGTTTCTTGGTTCCGCCAACCATTGACCATAATTTATCCAATTGTTGTTTTTCCAATTAAGAGCATAGCGTCCAATGTCTTTTCCGTCAAAAAATGGTAGCCAATTATCATCCTCTTGTACTATAGATGTGAAAGGTTTATTGTTTCTAATTTCTTCAGTTTGTGGTGGCTTCCCTTTACCAACCTGATAGGCTTTTATTCCATAAAATATTTTTGAAATTTCTGATATTTTCTTTTTCCCACTTTCAATTTTTTCTAACAATTCTAACTCTTGGCTATCTGATTGTAGATTAAAAGCACCCTGGTTTTGCCATACAGCGGTGTTTACTGTAAAACTTCTTTCAGGATTATCAATTCTTGAGATGGTGCTCCGTTTATTAAAAGCTTTTACTGATACATCCGATTTATGAAATGGTTCTTTCAGCTGACTTTTTTGGGTTAAAAGAATGATTGTGTCAACGGTTGCCCCTGAGAAAACATTTGATGGAAGTAGTACAAGTTCAGAAAGCAATGAGTTTTGAAGAATATACTTCCTTGATGAGCCTGTAAAACCTAAGTTGAGCAAAGTATCGGGGATAATATAGCCGAGTAGTCCTTTTTGCTTTAGTAAAACTATACCTTTCTCAATAAATAGTAAATAGCTTTCACCACGCCAAACCGATGTGTTATACCTTGTTTTAAAATATGATAATTCAGATTCAGAAAATGTTGCGCCATAAGGTGGGTTTCCAATTACTGCATCAAAACCACCATCCTTAAAAACTACTGGGTATGCTTTCTGCCAATTGAAAGGTTTAACTTTCTTTTCCTCACCAAAATCAATTACTGCATCATAAAAGTCAAGGTCGATTAAACTATTTCCGCTTTTTATATTGTCGTCAAGGGTTGGCAAAAGCCTTTCGTGCCATAATTTCTGTTGCTGTGCTATAGTTGTTGCAGTTTCGCCCTCCATACATTTTAGCAAAAGGCTCAACTTTGTTACTTCAACTGCGTTTACATCAATATCAACGCCATAGATATTGTTCAGAAGAATTTTTTTCTTTTCCGATGATGTGAGTTCACCTGACGGTGTAATTGGGCTATCTTTTTTACCAATTTTTGTTCCTTTTTCTGTGTAGTAGTTTTTATGATATTCTAGCAAGAATTGGTATGCGCCAATAAGGAAACTGCCACTACCACAAGCGGGGTCAACAATCCTAATGTTTTCGATTTGTTTTGGCGTTTTTCCATTAATTAACTGTCCAACAGTTTTTTCAACGATATAGTCAACTACATATTGAGGTGTATAATAAACACCTCCCGCCTTTCTTACTTCAGGCTTTTCTTCAATTCTTGCCCTATGTCCGCTTGTAATCCTAATCTGCTTTCCTAGGAACTGTTCGTATGCACTACCAAGAATTTCAACTGAAATTACTGAGAATTCATAAGGGCTTTCAGGGTAGTACATTTCATTGACAATGGTTTTTATAACCTTATTGTCAATTGTGATTTTTTCCGATATTACATCTTTCTTAAAATCAAATAGTCCTGAATTATACTTTTCATCTGCCTGTTTAAAGTTAAAGAAAAGGTTTTGATAAGATTCGCCCTTTTGATTTACAGAGTTTTTAAGCTGACCATAATTTTCTACCCCTCGGTCTTCTGCTATTCTTAAAAAGATTAAACGGTCAATTAAAAGCTGGACTACATAATTAAGTTCTTCTTGGTCAAGGTCTTTGTTCCTTAAACTTATGCTTGTTGCTAAGTACGTTCTCCATTTATCTAAAGATTCAAGAAAGTCGTTATCAACTGTTGCCGTTCCTTTTTTTGCCGTATCACTTTGTATGTACTTATCAAAACTTCCTTTTAAAACCTTTACTTTCGAAAACGTATCCCACAAAAAATCGAATTCTGTTAAGTAGTCTTTGTAATTGATGTATTTAATTCTTGCATTACTTGATTTATCAGTTGGTTTAGGCTTTTTTGTGCAATCGTAAACTGCAAATTCCTCAAAATCTGTAATTATACTAACAGGAAGTTTTGCGCTCCAGCCATAACGACGAATTTGATATGCAACTGAAATGTCATCCTTTATTGAAACACTTGGCTTTTTTGCCTCAACAAAGAATAATCTTTTCCCACCCGATAATCTGAATGAATAATCAGGAGCTTTTGTTGCTTTACCAACTTTTACTCTATCCTCGTGAATTACTTCCCTGTAAGCCTCTGCAAACCCTTGTGAATTATCAACGTCCCAACCAAGTGCTTTAAAAAATGGGTCAATAAAGTCTCTTCGAGTTAAAGTTTCATTGTAATCCGCTTGTTTATAGGATTCAATTTGTTCTTCAAAACGAATTATTAATTCTTCGACAGTCTTATATGCTTGTTCTTTGGTAATCATTACTTTTTAAAAGCTCTAATATAATCAATAATCATAGCAGTATTCGTGCGGTGGCAAAACGAAGGCTGTTTTTGTTGCGAAGAAATCGCCCGTGCGGTGGGGCAACAAAAAGTGCCTGAGTGTGCGTGGGCAAATTTTCGTAATATTTTCTTCTGTCTTTGTAGTAAATTTAGGTCTTCTACGAATTTTTCTTCTTAGCTTGCCCCTAACGGCTGGGGGTGTGGCAAGTGTGGGAGAGCGTGTTACGTTTTCGTCGCCCGACGAAAACGCCCGAGCGGGCGAAACCGCTCCGAAGTCCCAATGTCAACCCACATTGGCTACACCCCTTGTTGTGTGCTGCCCTTTATTTATTCATCTGTATATCTGTCATATAATGTCTTTTTTTGGAGCGTTGGCTTGGTGGCTCTTTTGCAATTTTTGGCTTTATCGTGGGCTTGTGTGAAATTGCAAATGTGCCACCAATAGCATTGGATTAGGTAACTTTTACTTCATACTTATCCTCAAAAAAGTCATTCAATATTTTCTTGTCACTCTCGTTAATTAAAAACATTTTTTCTTTATCAGTTAACTCACAAACTCCAAAATTCTTTATATAATTTCCGTTCAACGAATAATAGTTAGAAGAGTAAGGTTTACTAGTGGTTTTGATGTAATACCAAAAGATATTGGATTCCATAATTTTCTTTATTATTCTCATCTCTGTATCTGAACTACCTATAACTGCTAAACCGTTGTAAAAAAGTAAATTGTCATCAGAGTTAATAATAAAATTTGGTGTTCTGTCTGAGTACTTAGGGAAGAACATTTTGTTTTTAACCTTCTCTAATGATTGCGTCCGACCAAAAGCAAACCAGTTTTCATAGTTTCCTTTTCCTTTGTCTCTTTCTGCTAACAAATTTCTTTTGTTTTGAAGATATTTATATGCTTCTGGAAAACATTCCTTCATTAAAGACTCATCAAGAAGTTTAGGTTTTTCTTGTTGGTCATATGGGAAAATCACTTTCTCCTTAAGGTTATTTAGACTAACTTCTCTGCTTAATTTATTCGAGTTTACAATATCCTTGCAAATGCCTTTTTCAATTTTGTAAAGACTCCCGTTTTGTAAGTAGAAAAAGTTCTCATCTACGTCAACAGGTCTAAATATATAAATGTCATTTTTTAAGGTAGCTATACCGTGTCTAGTCTGGTAAAGTTCACCAAAAGGAATTCCTGTTGATTCAATTTTTGATATTGTTTTGTTGTCTTTTAAATTCCAACCCTTTTTAGAATCAAGAATATTGTATTTTACTTTCTTGAAAGATAGTTTACCTGCCAATTTTTTTGTTTCTAATTCTGTATAGGAAATGAATTGCTGTACCTTGTTTTCGATGAAGCAAATACAGGTGTAGGTGTTTTTTGATTTAAAGACTTGCTCTGAACCAAAATCTATAATTGAAATAGCAAGTTGATTTCGCTGAAAATAGTTTCTTAATGCCCTTCCATTTAGACTTTTGAAAAATGAATTCATAGTGATAAACCCGAGAATTCCATTACCACCTAAATTCTCAATTGCAATTTGAAAAAAAGGAATGTAAAGGTCAGAATTACCAGATTGACAAACTTCCCAGTTCTTTAATTTCTCTTTAGTTTCTAAGTCAAGATTTCTTGCACAAACATAAGGCGGGTTTCCAAGTATGATGGAAAACCCATTGAAGTGACTAATTTTAGTCGTCCAATCAAAATCTAGAGAATCACCTTGAAATAAGTTGAACTCAAAATCTACTATATCTTCTCGTGATTGCAATGCCAATAATGAGAGAAGCAACCTAGTACGATTAACGGAATATTCTTGAATGTCTAAACCAAAAATATGTTTTTTAAATATTTCTGAGTAGGGTTTACCTGTTCTTATTTTTAATTCAATGGATGCATTAAACAAAAAGCCTCCGCAACCCATTGCGATATCGGATATTTTAATCGAATCATCTACGGAGTTGATTCTCTCAAACGCTTCTGAAACAATAAAAGTCCTGATGTTTTGAGGAGTGTAAATAGCTCCGTTTATAATTCTATCTGCAGGGGAGATAACAAATTCAAAAAGTTCAATGAGTTCTTCGAATCCAAATGCTTTCGTATCTGTATAAATCGCTGATACAAATTCAAGAAGAGAAAAGTGTTCCTCCTTACTTTCGCTGTTAATTAAATATTCCTTGAGTAACTTATTTTTCTTCGGCTCTAATTTGTTTATTTCAAGAAATGCAGAAATAATAAGCCTATCCACATCTTTTGGAGTTGTAGAATATTGACTTAAATATTTGAATGCGTTTCTCATAGTAATATCGGGCAAATTAAATTAGTAGGATTCCAAGAAATATTCCTTTCCTCAAATGGTTTCCAGTGATTGGCAAGAGTATGAAAATATGGTCTCCAAACACTATATTGATACTTTCTTGAAAGCTTTACATAGTTCGCTTCTTCAATAAGAATGTTGTATGCTGTTGGGAAAAAATTTGAAGTAAGAAAACCTATCCCTAAAATAAAATCTAGGGGCTTATGCATAATTCTTGGGGTATCTAAAAAGAGTATTTCCCCTAGATTAGGTTTTTCAGACTTTCTAGGGTTCAAATTATACTGTAAATGATAAATTGGATGTGGTTCATCATTTCGAGTATTAGGCGTATGCTTATCGATATGGAAACCAAAATAATAAATGGTTTTTCCAATGCCCTTTAATGTTACATTAAATGATAATTCAACTAGTGGGTCTTCATAAGTATTCCATTTATTGATGTCGGCTCTAATTTTTAAGTTAAGAATGGCTTTAGCATCTTTTATATCGTCAGGTTTAATATGTTTAATTGTTTCCACTGGTAGTTCAAAATCCTCTATATCATAACCCCAAATATTCTCATCTGTTGTTCCATCTTTTAAAACAGGTATTATCTCGCTGTTATTAAGTAGAGCAATAGCATTATGTATGCAATAGGTGTTTGTATCACCTATATGTTTGTCTAATAGGTCTGCAATTTGTCGTAATTCAGAAGCCCTATCCCTTCTAAATGCCATATTTTTAGAACTAACGCCCATTACTTAAGAGTTTTCTTTAATTCATCAATTCTTTCTTTTTCTGAATAATGCGGCTTCAAGTTTCTATCAACTCCAACTTGTTCTAATATTGCATCAAGAGATAAATATTTTGGATCTTGCCAAGGTTTTAACTCCATTGATGTTTGAATCCTAAATCCTTCAAGAGGGTCTAATGGTTTTTTATATGCTTCGCAGATAGTCCAAAATTCAGAACTCACATTATGTTTTATCGGTTTTGCTGAAATCAAACCTTTTATACCAGTATTTTTGACCAGAAGCGCAACCCTTTCATCTGCATTTAAAAATGAAAGTTTTTCACCAGTTATATTTTTGAATATTCGAATTATAACATCTGACCACCATCTATCCCAACCATCGTAAAAAAGACCTTGATATTTTGCTTCAATTAATACCGAATCTTTTAGCTTTATCCAAGATTCATTTGATTCTTGAATATCAACACCAAGTCTTGATGCTAAAATAGTTTCTTTAATAAGAGGATTTGTACAATGAAAAAGTGTTTTTATAGTAAAATGAGCATAATCATAAGGAACAGTCTCTTGATCTAAAAATCTTTCAAATATTCTTGAGTCTAGAGTGTTTAAATCTTTTCGGCTGAAAACTGTTTCCAATTTATCAAAACCATCGTTCAAGTATTGATAACCTTTTGCTAGTGACAATAATTTTCTAGAAAATTTAGGGTAGTTGGGGGCTTCTGATTTCTTAAAAGTATAATCAAACAAATCTTGGCTGGTTTTGTCAGCGCTGTATGTTTCTATAATTTTGTCAATAGTTGAACATAAAACTATTGGGAATGAACGAACTTCTTTTCTTGCTGCGATAGACCGAAGTTCTGAAGTTATTGAAATCGCACTATACTCTAGATGATCAGGTCCTGTACCATCAAGCCTCAAATCGATCAATAGACCTTGGTATTCATTTTTGTTAATTTTATCCAAAATCGAGTCCTTTAGGTCTGAAAAGTTTAAGCCTTTAGTGATCGGCATTCTTTCTACAAATATCTCCTTGAGGTCATTGAAACCATTAATTAATGAATCAATTGATTCATCATTTTCATCATCTATATATAGATATTTAAAATCACTCATCATCAATATTGTTTTTTGGTATTTCGATACGGATTGTGGTATTAAAGTCAGTCGTAGGGGGAGAAACAAAAATTTGACCGCCATAGAATTCAACTATATCTTTAACTATTTTCAAGCCTAATCCAGTGCCCACTAGGCTTTCAGCGTCATTTCCGCTATGATTTGCAGCAGATGTTGTTGTATAAAATGCATTGAATATTGTATCTTCACTTTCAGAAGGAATGCCATCACCATTATCTGAAAATTCTAAATAAAGATTTTGATTTTCAACGCCACACTCGATCAACATTCTTCCCTTACTTCTTTTTCTGTAAATAGCCTTTTTAGAATTAGTATATAAATTGAATAATATTGATGCCCATTCAGAAGGATGCATAGGTATTGTATATAAATCATATCCATTAAAGATGGGCTCAAGAAACTCAATTTCTGCTCTTTTTAAGTCATTTTGAATTATGTTTATGAAACGTCTTACAACAATACGCAACTCAATAGGTTCTAATTCTCTTAAAATGTTTCTGGAAATCGTCTTGTCAAAATAAGATGTGTACGATGTAAATGATCTAATATTTGTTTCTAGTAACTCCGTTCGTTCATATACCTCTTTGTACTCCTTTACTGCATTTTTCAAATATTTAATATCAGCATCAAACCCAGGTAAAAATCTTTGTACTTCGTGAATAAACTCACCGATAACTAACCCAAGTCCAGCAAGAATTCTAAGCATATTGTTTTCATCGATTAATGCTTGATTTTTCTTCTTTTCTTCTTCTCGAGCTTGTTTAAACTTCTCAAAAACCTGTTTTGCTTTTTCCTTTGATTTGCCCAAATCAGATTTATCAGAAGAATCTTGTATTGTCTCGTCTGCTATAAAGAACTCCTCTAACTCTTTTACAGCTTTATCAGTTATTTCAGTTGGGTCTTCTTTCTTGACAAAATCTTTTTGTGACGCCTTTCCTTTTCTGCCTCTCAACTCAGAAACTTTAATGACGGCACTTAAAAGTGATCTAAAAACAAAGTCAACAAGTTCATTAAGGGCTTCATTTTCAATCAGCCCTTCACGACTTGATGTTTCTTCAAAATATCTACCGTCAACATCAACAATTTCAACAAATCCAAAGAAACTGTAATTTTGATGTGGAGCAAGGATAATTCTCCTATTCATTGACTTATCTAAGCCAAGCCAATCATCTTTAGGCTCTCCATATGGTAGAACCCTAATCCCATTTTTATAAAGTCTTATTCCAGCTCTATCATAAGAAAGGTTTCGGATAAAATTGAAAGTGCCAGGTGCAAACAGAGTAGGGTCATAGACAAAATAATGAACTTTGAAGTGAAGCCCTTTAATTAGATTAAATTTTGCAGTAGTATTTTCTCTGTTCTTTTCATCATTACCTATAAGAAATACTTCTTGAGGAAAATTAAGTTTATCACTTTTCAACGCCCAACATCCTTGCCCATCATCCAAAACATACCCTTCAATTTCAGCGAGGGCGTGTTTAAATATCGCTTCTTCTTCGTCAATAATTGGAATTAATTCTTGTCCTTCTTGTCTGAAATAGTAGCTTTTAAAGCCCGGATCTATTGATGATTCCGCTTCGTCTTTATTCTTTTTTGATAAAGGGAAAGGTTGTAAAAGTTCAGAGGTATATCTAAAAACTCTCTTAATCATTGCATCTGACCACCCATCTCTGAGGTATTCAATGATTAGGGTAGTTCCTTCTTCCTTAGTTTTTGGAATTACTTCAATGTTATTTGAGACACTTAATAAATCCTTGTCTGTTTCAAAATCATTCCAATTGATGGAAATCTTAATCGAGGAATCACTTTTAGCGGTGTGTGTTATAATTGTTAGTTTACTTCCCAATCTCTGTGTTGCGAAACGACCAATTCCTTTTCTTCCAGCTCTTGTTCTTTTATATTTTTCAGAAATTGGGTTATGAATTTTATCCGAGGAGGATAATCTCATAAAACCATTAATCAATTGGTCTTTTGTCATACCAGTTCCATTATCTTCAATGGACAACGTACCACCAGCATTCCAAGCATTTTCAAAAACTAGATTGACTTCTGTTGCATCAGCATCAAAAGCGTTTTTTACTAATTCAGAAACTGCTGTTTCGTGTTTCCCAACTAGTTCTTTTCCAAGTCTATTTATAATACCAGCATCAACAGAAAATCTAACTTGACTATCATCAAGTTTTGCAATCTCACTGGATAAAGCTAAAATCACATTATTATCAGAACTTTCCTTCTGAATTTCTTCGGAAAGTTTTTTCTTAAGTTCTAATATTTGAGTTGAGTTATCCATTAATTTATTTCTGCTCGTTGTTTATCAAGTCAGTAATCTGAACACCAAGCAATTCGGCTATTGAAGCCAAAGTATTCAAGGTAGGCTGTACGTCATTAGTGCACCATCTTGAAATTGTTGCTTCGTTTTTATCAAGCTTTTCGGCAAGCCATTTACTGCTTAGATTCTTCTCAACCAGTACTACCTTGATTCTATTTATTGCTTTTCGGCTCATATTATTTGCATTCAGTGCAAAGATATTGATTTTATATTAAACTAATTCGTTTTTTCGGACGGTGTGTTGGGGCAAAAGCAAATGTGCTGCATTGAGTCGGCTTTGAGGGTGGGGATGCAGTTCTTTTGATTTTGCCGAAGCGTTGGCATTTTGTCTTTCACTTTTCTATTCATTTTCGTCGGTCGTGTCGTCTTGTCTTGTCCTGCTATAGGTTGACCTTTTTTTACTTGTTATTGCCTTATAAAATTACTCAAAATTTCAAGGAACGGCCGGGGCATTGATAACTTTTCCAAAAAAAATCCCCGGGGGTTTTTGAAAA
>Ga0334892_1001649_pt1 | contig 18165 bp, 13 predicted proteins | sample GraSluR3_MG_4_FD_207213 | JGI IMG/M metagenome (GOLD analysis project Ga0334892, IMG submission 207213) | Sludge microbial communities from methane-producing bioreactor in Wageningen University, Netherlands - Granular Sludge_15_04-R3 | ecosystem: Engineered > Bioreactor > Anaerobic >...
TGTCATCCATTTTTGTATAAATATAAAAATTATTTGTTCCTTTTAAGGGGGGGAGCATAATAATTTAATATAAATGCTTAAAAATCAAGGGTTGTCAGAAATTTGTACTAAGATTTTTGACAATACCGGAATAAGGGGAGGGGGATAAATATGATACCAAAGACAATAGCTCAAAAAGTCGAACAGGCTGGATGTTTATTATTAATACTAATAATAATACCATCTACACTTTTTGTATTATATAAGACAATAGGGATAGCTATAGGGATACTTATTGATGTTTTTTTAATAATATGGTTGATAGTAAAAAACAGGAAAAAGAAGGATGACGAAGAATAACTTGCAAAGTGACGAGGAAATAATGGGTTAATTATATTAATCTTTGCAAATAACCTAGCAGTAACTTATAAGAAATGATATAATTTAGTCAATATCAATATTTCTTTTTATAGGGTTAATCAGAAGTATTGTGTTTTATATAAAATATAAGGAGGCTATATAATGGTAAGAAAAATGAAAACTATGGATGGAAATACTGCAGCTGCGTATATTTCATATGCATTTACTGAAGTTGCTGCAATATTCCCAATCACTCCTTCATCATCAATGCCAGAATTAGTTGATGATTGGTCAGCTCACGGTGTTAAAAACATCTTTGGACAAACTGTAGATGTAGTAGAAATGCAATCTGAGGCAGGTGCAGCTGGTGCAGTTCACGGTTCCCTTGAAACTGGTGCTTTGACTACCACATATACTGCATCACAAGGTTTACTTCTTATGACACCTAATATGTATAAAATTGCAGGAGAGCAACTACCAGGGGTTTTCCATGTTAGCGCCAGAGCTCTTGCTAGTCACGCACTTTCCATATTTGGAGACCATCAAGATGTAATGGCTACTAGACAAACTGGTTTTGCACTATTAGCTACAAATAGTGTACAAGAAGTTATGGACTTAGCTGGAGTTGCACATTTAGCAGCAATTAAGACACATATACCTTTCCTACATTTCTTTGATGGGTTTAGAACATCCCATGAAATTCAAAAAATAGAGCAATTAGAATATGATGAGTTAGGAAAATTAGTGGATTATGATGCATTACAAGCTTTTAGAGATAAAGCTTTAAATCCAGAACATCCAGTTACTAAGGGTACTGCACAAAATCCAGATATTTATTTCCAAGCTAGGGAAGCTTCTAATACATACTATGAAGATATTCCTGATGTAGTAGCGGATTATATGAAGGAAATTACAAAGCTTACCGGAAGAGAATACAAACCATTTGATTATCATGGAGCTGCAGATGCCGAAAGAGTTATTGTTGCTATGGGATCCGCTGTTGATACTATAGAAGAAACAGTTGATTACTTAATTGAAAAGGGAGAAAAGGTTGGAGTTATTAAAGTAAGATTATATCGTCCTTTCTCTGAAAAATACTTCTTTAATGTATGCCCTGATACCGTTAAGAAAATTGCAGTACTAGATAGAACAAAGGAAATTGGATCAATGGGAGAACCATTATACCAAGATATTAGGACGCTATTCTACAACAAAGAAAATGCCCCAGTAATTGTTGGTGGAAGATATGGATTAGGATCTAAGGATACTACTCCTTCCCATATATTAACTGTATTTGAAAATTTAAAAGCAGCAGAACCTAAAAACGGATTTACTATCGGAATTAAAGATGATGTTACATTTACCTCATTAGAAGAAGGAGAAAAAATAAATACCACTCCAGAGGGCACCATTCGTTGTAAATTCTGGGGTCTAGGATCAGACGGAACAGTAGGAGCTAATAAAAGCGCAATTAAAATTATTGGTGATAATACAGACCTATTTGCTCAAGGATATTTCTCCTATGATAGTAAAAAATCAGGGGGAGTTACAATCTCTCACCTAAGATTTGGCGAAAAAGCAATTAAATCAACTTATTTAATAGATGAAGCAGACTTTGTATCCTGCTCAACCCAAGCCTATGTACATCAATATGATTTACTTAAGGGATTGAAAAAGGGAGGAACATTCCTATTAAATACTATTTGGAATAAAGAAGAGTTAGATGAAAACCTTCCATCAGAAATGAAAAACTATATTGCTAAAAATGACATAAAGTTTTATACCATTAATGCATCTGAAATTGCTAAGGAAGTTGGTCTTGGAAATAGAACCAATATGATTATGCAGGCTGCTTTCTTTAAATTATCAAAGGTAATTAATATTGATGATGCTGTAAAATATCTAAAGGATGCTATTAAAAAGTCCTATGGTATCAAAGGCGATAATATAGTTAAGATGAATAATGACGCTGTTGATATGGGTATGAAAGCACTTGTTGAAATAGAAGTACCAGCTGAGTGGGCGAATGTTGAGAATGAAGCAGCAGCTGCTAGTGTAAAGGAAGTTCCTAAGTTTGTTCAAGATGTTCTTGTTCCAATGACTAGACAAGAGGGGGATAATCTTCCTGTATCTATATTTAAAGATATAGCAGATGGAACCTTCCCAAGTGGAACTTCAGCATATGAAAAGAGAGGAATTGCTCTTCAAGTACCAGAGTGGCAAATAGATAATTGTATTCAATGTAACCAATGTTCCTTTGTTTGTCCCCATGCAGCTATTAGACCTTTCTTATTAACAGATGAAGAGGTTGAAGGAGCACCTGAAGCCCTTAAAACAAAGAAGGCAATTGGTAAAGGACTAGAGGGATATAATTACAAAATACAAGTTTCTACACTAGATTGTACCGGATGTGGAAACTGTGCAGATATCTGTCCTTCTAAGAATAAAGCTTTAGTTATGAAGCCATTAGATACCCAAGAAGCAGAAGTAGCTAATTGGGATTACATGGTAGAAAAGGTTCCATATAGAGATAATCTAGTATCAAAAGAAACTGTAAAGGGTAGCCAATTCTGTCAACCACTATTAGAGTTCTCAGGAGCTTGTGCTGGTTGTGGGGAAACTCCTTATGCTAAGGTTATTACTCAATTATTTGGAGACAGAATGATAGTAGCAAATGCAACTGGATGTTCTTCTATTTGGGGAGCTTCAGCACCTGCAATGCCTTATACAAAGAATGCACAAGGTAAAGGACCAGCTTGGGCTAACTCTCTATTTGAAGATAATGCTGAGTATGGTTATGGTATGGCAGTAGCAAGCAAGAAGATTAGAAATACTATTAAGAGCTATTTAGAAGAATTAATGGCAGAGGATAATAGTATTGCTGAAGCAGCTCAAGGATGGATTAATACCATGGATGAAGGAGAAGCATCTAAAGAAAGCTCAGCAAAACTAGTTGAAGCACTAGAAGCCTATAAGGGCGACAGTCCTCGTATTAAATATTTATTAGATAATAAGGATCAATTAGTGAAGAAATCCGTTTGGATCTTTGGTGGAGACGGTTGGGCATATGACATTGGATATGGCGGATTAGATCATGTATTAGCTTCTGGAGAAAATGTAAATGTATTAGTACTTGATACAGAAGTATACTCTAATACTGGTGGTCAATCTTCAAAGGCTACTCCTACTGCTGCAGTAGCTAAGTTTGCATCCTCCGGTAAAAGGGTTAAAAAGAAAGACTTAGGTTCCATCGCTATGACATATGGCTATGTATATGTGGCTCAGGTTTCAATGGGAGCAGATAAGAATCAATTCTTAAAGGCTATTAAAGAAGCTGAAAGCTATAATGGACCATCTTTAATTATTGCCTATGCACCATGTATTAACCACGGCATAAGGGAAGGAATGGGTAGAACCCAAAATCAAGAGAAATTTGCAGTTGAAACTGGATATTGGCATCTATATAGATACAATCCACTATTGACTAATGATGGGAAGAATCCATTTAGCTTAGATTCAAAAGCACCATCTAAGGATTTCCAAGAATTTATAGCAAGTGAAGTAAGATATACTTCATTAAAGAAAACTTTCCCAGAAGTTGCTGATGAGCTATTTGCTAAGACAGAAAAAGAAGCAACTGAAAGATACAATAATTATAAGAAAATGGCAGAATAAAATTAATAGAACCATTAAACCCCAATCATAGAAAATGGTTGGGGTTTTTTCATGGACTAATCACTATAAATTGGATTTGACAATGCAATTAATACAGAGTAAAATATATATTAGTCTTGTGTGCCCGTAGCTCAGAAGGATAGAGCAACGGTTTCCTAAACCGTGTGCCGGAGGTTCGAATCCTCTCGGGCGCACCATTTTTTTTAAGCAGGTGAAGTCATGAATGACTTTATGAAACTAGCTATAGAGGAAGCAAAAAAGGCATTTAATAAGGAAGAAGTTCCAATAGGTGCTGTGCTAGTAAAAAATGGTGAAGTAGTTTCAAAAGCACATAATTTAAAGGAAACAAACAATGATCCAACAGCCCATGCGGAAATGCTTGCGATTCAAGAAGCAGCAATAGGATTGGGTACTTGGAGATTAGATGATTGTGAACTCTATGTTACCATTGAGCCCTGTCCCATGTGTGCAGGTGCCTTAGTACAATCCCGCATTAAAAGGTTAATTATTGGAGCAATGGAACCTAAATTTGGTGCCGCTGGTTCAATTTTTAATATTGTAAATCATCCCCAGCTTAATCATCGGATAGAAGTAATAGAGGGAATTATGGAAGATGAATGTTTACAGCTTATGAAGGATTTCTTCGAAATGCTTAGAAATAAAAGAAAAAATTAATGGAGAGATGGCAGAGTTCGGTCGAATGCGCTTGATTCGAAACCAAGTAGGTGTAAAAGCCTCGAGGGTTCAAATCCCTCTCTCTCCGCCATATATAAGACTTTGAGAAGTCTTTTTTTTTATTAAAAACATTATTTTATTGCTTCATTATATTATAATAGAACTAAAGGGCAATTACTTAAGGGGGTAAACTAACATGGAGAAAAGAAATAGAGCGGAAGGTTGGAAACATGCTAAGTTATCTGGCCACGAAAATGAAAAATTAATAGAAAAGTCTATTAAGGGAGACTTAAAATTTCAAAATAGATTATTAAAAAGAGTGGGAAAGGAAAATTCAAAGATAATAGAAATTTCCTTTGGTGGATTAAAGGAAAAGAATGTAGAAAGTGTATTTACTAATAATACCACAAAATCAAAAACAGATGTTTATATAAAGCTAGATGATGGAACTAAACTTAATATTTCCATAAAAAAGAGTTTGAGTGGGCAAGTTTATTTAATCAGTGACAAACGCTTCATAGATGGTTTTGAATTACAATTCAATAAAAAAATCCCTAATGATGTTAAAAGAGCTATTAGGTTATTTTGGGGTTCAGCTTCAGATACACTTTCCATTGCAAATGATATTAATGGAAAATATTTTTCCTATGAAAAAAGAAAAAACCGATTAGTAGCAGAAACCCTCAAAACATATGATCAAAAATTATATATAGAATTAATTAAGTGGTTTAATGAAAACATTTTAGAGATTATTGATTTTTGTTTTTCTAGAGGGTTAACAAAAAACCAAAGTGATTGGGCTAATGTAATATGGTATATAAATAGTTTAGGTGAAAATTCTGTGGATGAATTATTTCCAATAAAAGATTTTTATAATGCTAAAATGACATCAGCTGAATATGGTTCCAGAGGTGGGGGGACTACAATTCAATTACCATTTGGATTTGTTCAATGGCATCAAGGTCAAATGCAATTTCACCATAGATATGATAAAATTAATTCTTTTTTAAATGGCACATTATAATGACTTAGAAGTAAAGCTATAGTATTGTAAAGGCTGTATATAATTGAATATATAAAAATTAAGGAGGAAGCAAATATTTGCTCCCTCTAAGCTTTTATTCAAACATTTTTTGGGCTTGATTAGCTATGTGTATTGATAATAAAGGTGGGACGGCATTTCCAATCTCTAATCTTTTTGTGCTGGCTGAACCGTAAAAAATATAATGATCGGGAAAACTCTGTAATCTTGCACCTTCTCTGATACTCATTGCCCTTGAATCCCTTGGATGAACGCATCTTGATGAGGAAGGACATGCGAAGTTTCGCGTAATTGTAGTTGAAGGTCTTTTCCACCACAATTTAGCATAGGTATTTCCATATCCACTTTTAGGTCTTATTTCTTCCGGTAAATCATTTTTGCTTTGTCCATCTTGTAATGTTTCCATTATTTTAATGAGATGTGCTCCGTTTTTTGGGGCCTTATGTTCTGATAGAATAGATGTTGTCCTAACAAATTTTAAAAAATCGTTATCAGGTAATTTAACATATTCGCTGGAGGATTCACCGCTTTTTAATATTGGCAAATCACTTAGTGCATCCTCTAGAGTAACAAAAGGAATTTTCCCTTCCCCATGAGTAGGCCTAGGAAAATTATAATGCTTGGTATTGTTCTTTATTCCTACTAAAATAACCCTTTCTCTAACCTGAGGCACACCAAATTCCACAGCATTTAATACTTGATATTGTAATTTATATCCCAGTTCTTTAAACTCTTCTTGGATTCTTTCAAAAAGCCTTCCTTTATCCATGCTTAATATTCCAACAACATTTTCAAATATAAAAGCTTGTGGTTCTAAAATATGTAATAGGCGTTTATATTGCTTAAATAAATTAGCTCTTTCATCCATTTTTCTTTTCCCTAATGTGGAATAAGACTGGCAGGGTGGACCACCAATAATTAAGTCTATCTTATTGATAGAAATATCCATAAAATCATCAATTGTAATGTCACATATATCTTTATTAAGCATTTTTGTTTTGGGATGATTCATAGAATAAGCAGTTGCAATATCTTTATCTATTTCATTTGCAGCTATAATTTCAAAGGAAGGATTTTTAGAAAAACCATAGCTAAGCCCACCAACTCCGGCAAACAGTTCGATAACATTGATTTTATTTTTCATGTTCAATACCCCTATATATTAATTTAATCTTAATTAACACCTTTTTAATCACATATTTTGACCTCAAGGATATTATAACATAAAGATCCATGAATAAATTTATAATGTATAAAACATTGAATTATTGTATAGAATATCCCAAATAACAATAACTTGTAAAAATATAATAAATAAAATTTACAAAAAGTTGACATCTATATGCAAAAAGGTTACTATTGTTATAACCCCGTAAAATGAATTAGATTTTACGACAATTAGGAGGTTAAAAAATGGGAAAAATCCTAAAGAAAGAGTTTCTAAGCAAGAATAAAAAAAAGCTCTTTCTGATAATACTGGCTGTTGCAATTTTATCAATTACAGCAGTAGGATATGTTTTAACATTTAACCAAGTAACAATAATCGATGGGGAAGAAGAGCTAAGTATAAAAACTCGCAAGGATACTGTTCAGGAAGTTTTAGAAGAACAGGAAGTCTCTTATATTAAAGAGGATGCGATTACTCCTTCACTTAATACTACAATAGAAGATGGAACAAAGATAGTAATTAAAAGAGCTGTAGATATTACTATTGAGGCTGATGATAAGACCTTTAATTTATTAACTCCTGTTGAAGATGTTGCAGCAGCTATAAGGCAAGCTGGATTAACATTAGGTGAGGAAGATGATATTACGCCATCCTTAGATGAAAAACTAAAAAATAAAATGAAAATTGTAGTTACCCGTGCTGTACCATGTTATATTGAGGTAGACGGAGAAAAAGTTGACCTATTAACAACCGTGTTAACTGTACAGGAGGCAATTCAAGAAGCTCAAATATCATTAGGGGACATGGATAAGATAAGTCCTTCATTGGAAGAGAGCATTGAAGAAGACACAATTATAAAGATAATAAGAGTTACAGAAGAAACAAAAACTATAGAAGAAGATATAGATTTCAAAACAATTAAACAAAATGCTAGCGACATGAATAAAGGTACCACCAAGGTTGTAAAGAATGGTGAAAAGGGTATTAAGGAAAAAGAGGTAAAGATAACCTATGAAGACGGTGAAGAAGTAAACCGAGAAGTTTTAGAAGAAAAGGTTATAAAGGAACCAGTAGATAAAGTAATAAAAGTAGGTACAAAGCCATTGCCTAAGCTAGATACAAGTCGAGGTGGAGACAATGTAGTTGGCACCTTAAATGTTACAGCTACAGCCTATAGCTCACAAGATCCTGGAGTAGGGTCTACAACTAGATTAGGAAAGCCACTAAGAAAGGGAGTTATAGCAGTAGATCCTAGTGTTATTCCCTTCCATACTAGAATTTATGTGCCTGGCTATGGATTTGGAATTGCCTTAGATACAGGCGGAGCCATTAAGGGAAATAAGATAGATGTGGCATTTGATACTAGAGCTGAAGCACTTAGATTTGGAAGAAAAAATGTTACTATTAAAATTTATGGAAAATAAATATTTACAAAAAGCTGGTAGATAATCTTACTGGCTTTTTATTTTTTTGAAAAATTATTTTATGGCAGAGGGATAAGCAATTTTACTTTACAAAACTAAACACCTTAATTAGCTTCACAGTAAGCTACAAAATTTTTAGAAAAAAAGTTAATATGATACAATAAATATTAAAGTTTAAGATTAAGTAGGAGGAGAATAGGTTGGCTACAGAAGATGTAAGACAATATTTTAAGGATAATGGTTATGATTTTGAAATTTTTGAGTTGGATGAAAGTACAGCTACAGTAGAAGAGGCAGCAAAGGCGCATGGTGTAATTCCAGCAATGATTGCTAAAACCCTAGCATTTGAATTAAAGGATAAAGATATTTTAATTCTAACCACTGGGGATGCAAGGATTGATAATAAAAAGTATAAAAGCACCTTTAATAAAAAAGCCAAAATGCTAAAAGCTGATAAGGTATTAGAAATAGTTGGACATCCTGTTGGCGGTGTATGTCCCTTTGGATTAAAGAATCCTATGGAAGTTTATCTTGATGAAAGTCTATTGGAGTTTGAATATGTTTACCCAGCAGCAGGTGCCAGCAATTCATCAATTAAAATTACCCCTCAACAGCTAAAGGATATTACCCAAGGGACTTGGATAGATGTATGTATTTAAAATTTAAAATTCTATTTAGCCTTAGGATCTTGAGCTGTTTACCAATTATTTCTTAAGCTCTATCCTTGACAGGATGGTTTATTTTGCGTATAATATAATTCTGTCAGAGGAATATATAATATTCAGTAGGACACTTGGAGAGATGTCTGAGTTGGCTGAAGGAGCTCGCCTGGAAAGCGGGTGTGCGGCACAAACCGTACCGAGGGTTCGAATCCCTCTCTCTCCGCCATTAATATGATAATAATTCTTGGTCGTGCTAGATGGGGAGGTAGCGGTGCCCTGTAACCTGCAATCCGCTATAGCAGGATTGAATTCCTATAATAGACTATGACTCTGTAGAGTCTGCCCTTAGTAAGTGGTGTTGATGATTGGGTCCTACGCAACGGAAATTCATGAACCCCGTCAGGTCCGGAAGGAAGCAGCGGTAAGTGAACCATTTCGTGTGCCGTAGGCAAGCCTGATTTGAGCTAACTGCTGAGGTAACGTCTGGAGAGCTATAGGCAACGATAGGTGCACGATCTTTAAAAATTAATATAAATTTGAGAATAGAGGAAACTCTATTTTTTTTTACTTTCTACCATATACCAATCCGAAGAGGAATACCTATAAGCTTCTACCATATACCAGCCCTTTTATGGTATAATTAATTAGATTTACAAGGAAAGTGTGGGGAAGAAGAATATGAGCTATGTAGCTTTATATAGAAAATGGCGACCAACACAATTTAAAGATGTAGTAGGGCAAGAGCATATAACCACAACCCTTAAAAATCAAATTATCTATAATAGAATTGCCCATGCATATCTTTTCACCGGAACACGAGGTACGGGTAAAACATCCATGGCAAAGATATTTGCTAAAGCTGTAAATTGCACACAGCATGTTCAAGGAGAACCCTGTGGTCATTGTGAGATATGTCAAGAAATAGAGTCTACAAGGGTAATGGATATTTTAGAGATTGATGCGGCTTCTAATAATGGAGTAGATGAAATTAGAGAGTTGAGAGAAAAAGTTAAATATCCTACTTCCTTAGGGCGCTTTAAAGTATATATTATTGATGAAGTACATATGTTATCCCAAGGAGCCTTTAATGCTTTACTTAAGACATTAGAAGAGCCACCTAAACATGTAATATTTATTTTGGCAACCACAGAACCCCATAAGCTACCTGCAACCATTTTATCTAGATGTCAAAGATTTGATTTTAAAAGAGTTTCAGTAAAAAATATGGTAATAAGAATGGATTATATTTGTAAAGAGATGAATATAACTATTGAAGAAAAAGCATTAGAGCTGGTAGCTAAAAAGGCTGAAGGAGCATTAAGGGATGCCTTAAGCATTTTAGACCAATGTATTTCATTAGGAGAGAATAATCAAACAATAAGCTACCAGAATATAGTGGATACTTTAGGTATTGCCACAGAGGGATGGTTATATGATATATCTCAAGGTGTTTTAGAACAAAATACCCAAAAAACCATAGAATTATTACATCAAATGATTGATGGAGGAAAAGATATAATTCAAATAGTAAAACAATTAACAGAGTATTTTAGAAACTTACTTATGGTTAAGGCACTTCCCCAGGCACAGGATATTTTAGAATTACCCAAGGAGCAGATAGAAACATTATCAAAGCAAGGTGAAGGGGTAATTGAAGAAAAATTATTTCGTTTTATAAACCAACTAAGTGAAGCAGAAAACAAAATTAAGTTATCCAGTCAACCCACCATAATCTTTGAAATGGAATTAATAAAACTATGTAAAAATGCTAAGGGCAAAACCCTAGAAGGTCTAATAGAAAGAATAGAATTACTAGAAAAAGGTACAAATAAGTATATACACAATTCAATACAACCAGATAAAGATATAAATAAAGCAGAAGATAGGCTGGTAAGAGATAAAACTGTGCCAAAGGGCGACCCTATTTCTATACCAGAACAATCAAAAGATACAAAAACTGAAGATAAACCTAAAAAAGAAAGGCCAAAAAACTTAGAAGTACCTGCAGATAAGGGATTAATATCAATAAATGATATAAAAAATAGATGGCAGGATATACTTAAGGAAGTAAAAAATAAGAAGGTACAGGTTGAAGCACTATTAAAGGAAGGAAAACCCCAACAATTTAATGAAAATAGGTTAATCATCTCCTTTGACCTAGGCTTTCATCAAGCAAAGCTTTCAGAAAAAGAAAATATCGAACTTTTAGAAAAGGTAATTTCAGGAGTAATGGGTAGTTTAGTGAAGGTAGAGTGTGCAATGAAGGACCAACTAATCAACCAAGATCAAGAAGAAGATCCAGTTAAGGTAGCTATAGAAGTCTTTGGTGAGGATATAGTAGAGGTTGTAGATGATGAGGATAATTAGAAAATAAAAAAACAATATGTTATAATAGCTTTACCTTTTAAGAAAAATAATATAAATATAGATAGGAGGAATAAATATGGCTAAAGGAAAATTCCCAGGCGGTGGAATGGGCAATATGAATAATATGATGAAGCAAGTACAAAAGATGCAAAAAGATATGGAAAGGGTACAAGCGGAACTGGAAGAAAAAGAAGTTGAAGCAAGTGTAGGTGGGGGAGCTGTTACTGTTGTAGCTTCTGGTAAGAAATTAATTACATCCATAAAAATTAAGCCAGAGGTTGTGGATCCAGATGATATCGAAATGATAGAGGATTTGATATTAGCAGCCACAAATGAGGCACTTCGAAAAGCAGACGAAATGGTATCAAGTGAAATGGGTAAAGTTACAGGTGGGATGAATATACCAGGTTTTTAAAAATAGACCTGCTATAGAGGTGAAAAAATGTCATTTTATGCAGCACCAATATCAAAATTAATTGAAGAATTTAGTAAATTGCCTGGAGTTGGTAATAAGACTGCTCAACGACTTGCCTTTTACATATTAAATATGCCAAAGGAAAATGCATATAATCTATCCCAAGCTATTATAGAAGCAAAGGAAAAAATAAAGCATTGCTCGATATGCTATAATATCACAGATACTGACCCTTGTGCTATCTGTGGAGATGTCAAGAGAGATAATAGTATGCTATGCATAGTACAAGAACCTAGAGATATTTTTGCTATAGAAAAGACAAGGGAATACAAGGGGAAATATCATGTGTTACATGGAGCGATATCTCCTATGGAGGGTATTGGTCCCAATGAAATTTATATTAAGGAACTTCTAATTAGGTTGCAAGAAACAGATGTAGCTGAAATAATCTTAGCAACCAATCCAACCATAGAGGGTGAAGCAACAGCTATGTATATTGCAAAATTAATTAAGCCCTTTGGTATTAAGGCAACCCGATTAGCATCAGGTATCCCAATAGGTGGAGATCTAGAATACACAGATGAAATAACCTTAAGTAAAGCTTTAGAAGGAAGAAGAGAACTATAGATGTAGATAATAAATTGTATATATAAAATAAAATCCAATCATTTTGCAAATTTTTTTAGGGTGCAAATAGATTGGTTTTAGGAAACATGGTTTATTAGGGTCAAGGAAGCCCTGTAGACCATGTTTTTTTATTGAAAATTTAGGGAGAAAAGGTATAGTGGATAAGGTTAAGCTCAGTAAATTCAATATATTAGAAGAAATGATAGGAGATAAAATAGGATTTAAAGTATAATGATAATAGAATACTGTGTTATATTATTGCATTATACATAGAAATAATGCAATAATATAAGTAATGATGCAATTAAAATGCATCATGTCGCATTTAATTGCAAAATTAAGCGTGATAGGAGGTCAAGATTTGAGGTCAAAAGATGATATTTTAAAAATTCTTGATTTGTTAGAAGAGCATATCGCAGATGAGTTTGAAGAACAAGATTTAGACTTTAAAGAATGGATAGAAAGAAGTCTAAACGATAGTATAAATCTGGTAGTAAAGATGGCAGTTTGTATGGCTAATGGTGGAGGAGGAACTATAGTATTTGGAATAAAAGATAAAGTTAAAGGTAAAAACAATGCGATATTAGGTGTACCCCCTACTGTTGATGCATTGTTGATGCAAAAAGCAGTATACGAAAGAACTGACCCCCATATTACTCCGACATTTGATTGGATTGAAGTATCCGAAGGATATGGAAGAATATTGATGATTAATGTATATCCTGGTATGCCGCCTTATACAGAAACAAACGGAAGCGCTACAATAAGAATAGGTAAAGAATGCAGACCACTTACAGGGTCTATGAGAAAAGAACTGTTTGCTAAAACTGGAGTTTCAGACTTTACATCAAATTTAGTAGATGAATACTGGGAGGACTGCTTCTCCCCAGTTGCTATGGAAAGAATAAGAATGATAATGGCCGAAGAACATGCTCCAGATACATTATTAAAAATGTCTAACGAAGATTTGTTAAAGTCTATAGGAGCACTAAAAGACGGGAAACTAACCTTTGGAGGACTTTTGATTGTTGGGAACACTCAAGCACTGTCAAAATATATCCCAAATCATAGGTGGGATTTTAGAAGGATGATAAGCAGCACAGATTATACTATAAAGTATGGAGAAAATACAGCGATTCCTATAGGTTTATATGAAATAGAGAGATACATGGCTGCTGAAAATCCTACAACTACCATTGAGGTTGGTTTCTTGCACCCTGAGTTTTCCACATATCCTAAAATAGCACTAAGAGAAGCATTGCTTAATGCATTTGCACATAGAGATTATAGAATTCCAGGAAGCGTTATGCTGAAACATTATAAAGGCAAACTAATTATTACAAACCCAGGCAATTTTATTGGAGGCATTTCTCCGAGTAATATACTTCATCACCCACCAGTAGCAAGGAACTTGCATCTTGTAGATTTAATGGACAGATTGAGGCTTGTAAATAGAAGTAATCTTGGTGTTCCGAGAATCTATAAGTCTTTATTAATAGAAGGGAAAGAGCCTCCACAATATAATGAGATAGGAGAATGTATTGAGCTAACTCTTATTGCATCAGCAATAGTTCCAGAGTTCAGAAATTTTATTAAAGAATTAAATTCTAAGGGAATTGAAGTTGATGTAGACCACCTGATTATTTTGAACTATCTTCTTAGACATAGAGAAATAGATACATATAACACTTCTTATATATGTCAGAGAGGCATAGAACAAGTTAGAGAAATACTTAGTTATATGGAGAATAGTTTAGAACTTATAAAATCAGGAGGTACTGTTAAAAAGAAATACTATTCTTTAACTCGAGAAGTATATTCAATGCTGAAAAAAGAAGTAGAATACGATAGGGACAAAAGACTTGATAAAGAGGCTATTAAAATGAGAATACTATCTATATTGAAGGAAAGGAATCTTACTAATGAAGAAATAAGACAAATGACAGATATGGATAGACAGCAAGTATTAAGGCTTATGCGGGAGTTGAAAGTGGATGGTGTTCATATTAAAGGTAGTGGTAGAGGAGCATACTATTGTTTATCTAAAGATAAAAAAATTAATAAGTAATCATATGTCGTATAATTTCGTTGCAATTCCCTCTATGGCTTGTTCCATAAACCAATTCCCTCAATTCTACAAGCACTTTATTTTCATTTTTCACCCCAATAAATACAAAATGGAAGTACTATAAATTGTGAAAATCCAAGATGGAGTAAATAAATTATAATAGGAAGAGAAAAATAAGTGAGGATTATTCTTAATATTATATCATAACTTTTCAAGACCAAACTATTCATTTTTCAAAAAAAACAATTAGCATTTGATATATATCTATTCTTAATTTGTATATAATAAAGACTTTATATCTTCTCGCCAAACCATTGGTACATCATCAATTGCCTTTAGTCCTTATTTAATTGTAAGATAATTTAACCATTTACATATCTCCTAAAATAGTTTCTGCCAAATCTGATATTGCAAGCTGGAATCATTATATCAAGTCAATATAAGAAGGGATTTGATTTGCCTTCTTGTATTGAATGGTAATATAGTGACGCAAATCTAGATAATTTAATTCCAATGTTAAAGAGAAATTTTGTATTGAAAAGGGGGTTGCATTATTCTTGACAAAGAAAAAGGCTATTCTAATTGGAAATGGTGTTACTTCCCAACTCATTGATGATTATAAAGATATCAATATGATTGAGAAATTCAAAGCTGCAACTGGTAACCTATATTACGAAATAAATAGCTTGCTTGATCCATATAGAAATTTACCTAATAAGGATAAGAAAAGTATTGTGGAATTATTAAAGAAGCAAAATATTGAAAGCCATCATTACCAGAGATATTTCATTCAACAAAATCTTTTTATGGAACTCGAAAATGAAAATATTGTAAGCCTTGAAAGTTTAATGAAAACAGCTCATTTATTTCATCATATCAAAGATTTTTCTTACGCTAAAATAACTTTAGTAGCAAATAAGATTTATTATAATGAAGGTAAAAAAGATATTAGATCAATCAACTGTTTGGTTGATAAAGAGAAGTTCAAAAATTATATTTGTAGTTTCGATTTTGTTTTCACCACAAATTTTGATACTATCTTAGATGATGTTTATAAAAATGAAGTTTGTCATCTACATGGTGGATTCAATTATAAAAAGATTACTGAAAATAGTTCGATCTCGATTAATAGAGTGGAGCACGAACTGTCACCTGAAAAAGCTCATCTTGTTTGGGGTAGAAATCCTGAGGAAAAATCAAATAAATCTAAAGGGGGACTTCATTTCCCTATTTCATTCCCATTCAGCTTTGGTTCATCAGTTTTAGAAAGATATCTCAAAACTCTTGAAAATGGTGATTTTACTGAGCTTTACATATGGGGTTATAGTGGATTAAATGATGATCATATTAATTCTAAAATCAGAAATAATAATTATTTGAAAAGAACTTATGTTTATATAGATCCTAATTTACTTAATTGTAATTCTACCTTGCATGAAAAGGAATTACTATTTCAAGGCAATAAAGATAGTAGTGTATATTTCAGTTCATGGGATACTATTTGGAATAGTTTAAAATGATTTCAAATAACAAATAAAATAATATTTCAAACACAATTATTGTCTTGTTTTCCCTAATAATATTCATTAAAAGGTTACTTCGCATTTGTAGATAAATGCGTCGTGGTTGATAGAGTAACAAATAAAATTACACATTCCTCCGGTGGCATTGATGGATAATACCAGCAATTCATTCCAATGTAAATTCTAAAGTATTTGTGAAATTTTCTTTAGATCTACATTAGTATTTTAAATAGCTATTGTAATGTTATGATGTAAGGATCTCAACCAATTTGCAATTGGTTTCGTTGAAAGAGAAATTGTTAAGCAATTTCATTTCACACTCGCTACGCTCAAACAATTCAAGCTTCTTAACGAATTTACATTTCCATTCATTGGGTATTATAACCACAGCTACCAAGTCATCACTTTGTAAGTTTATTTAATATTGTTACAAGCTGGTTTCCATTACCCTAGGGTATTGTCATTCTATGTTGAAGAATCTTGGGTTTTGACTTAGGTACTTCTCTTGGGTCTAAGATCCTTGATAACAACAGAAGCAAAAGGGACGGCAGACTGTGTGAAAAACAAACTTAAATCCGCCCACCACATATTAAAATCCTGAGATTTTCAGGATTTTTACTCTTTTTTTAGTGATTAAGTAAAAATAGTCAAAAATACGGGCTTTGAAGTACTCTATTAACGCCTTAGCCCCGATAATATTTATTACTCTTTTTAGATTATAGACAAAAAAGTGCATGCTTGACTCAGCCTTCACTTTTTCATTGCCGCGTAATAAAAAATATGAAAACCCAAGTGCTCTTTTTACAGTTCCAAAGACGGGTTCTACAATCATTTGTCTTTGTTTATATAGCTCTGTATTTTCTGCATATCTTTTGTCTGCTCTTCGATATACTTCTTCGTATTCTCCTGTTGTTATTACTCTTCCTCGTTCTGATTTTGTGCACTTTTTATGTGACGGACAGGTTTTACATGCTTCAAAGTTTTTATATCTTTTTACTTTGCTTTCTTTCTTGCTTACACACTTTAGCTTATTTCCCTGGGGACAAGTAAAGGTATTATCTTCTTTGCTATATTTAAATTTATCCCTTGAATATTCTTCGTTACCATTATTACTTGGTGATTTTTGTCTTGCTACTATGGTGGTAATATTATCTTCTTCGCATTTTTGTAGGTCTTCTCCCGTATAATATCCTTTATCTGCTAATGTGATTATTTCTTCTACTCCTAATTCTTCCTTTGCTTTGGATGCCATGGAGTGGAGCTGTCCTTGATCTGCTGGACTACTTATAACATCTAATGAAACTACCAGGTTGTGTTTACTATCTACTGCTATTTGTACATTATGGGATATGTCTGTCCCATTATTACTTACACTCATATGTTTTGCATCAGGATCAGTTATGGATACTTCACCTTCTTCTTCTATTTGTTTTTCTAGTTGTGTTAGTTCTTCTATTCTCTTTTGGGCATTATCTATTTTTTCTTGTATTTCTTCTGGGGTCAATTCTACGGTTTCTTCGGATTCTGCATGATCACTCTTTTCTAGTAACTCTAAATATTTTCTAGCACTTTCTTGAAAATGGGAAATTTGTTTTTTTACTTTTCTCTTTGTATAGTTTTTCCTTCTTGAATTATTTGCTCTAAATTTGCTTCCATCTATTGCTACGATTTCTTTTCCATATAAGCCTAATTCCTTACATAACATTGAGAATTGTTTAAATAGATTGTTTAATGGTTCTAGATTATCTTTACGAAAGTCAGCTATAGTTTTAAAATCTGGTTTTAGATTATTTATTAGCCACATAACTTCTACATTTCTTTTACATTCTCTTTCTAGTTTTCGAGATGAACGGATCCCTTCAAAGTATCCATATACATATAATTTACACATATCCTTTGGATCATAGGGTTTTCTCCCTATTTTCTTTGTTTGTGCGTGGGTGAAATTTAGTTCTTGCATATCTAAACTATCGATTAGAACATCTATCACTCTAACTGGATTATCTTTTGATATTTTGTCATCATAGGATTCTGGTATAAAGTTTATTTGATCCCTATTAAATTCTTCTTTTTTATATCTAGACATGTTTCTCCACCCCTGTTTATAGTATATTCTATACATATATTATACCATATTTGGTGGTTTTTGGGCTAAATATGTGGCGTTTTCACACAGTCTG
>Ga0334892_1001650_pt1 | contig 18165 bp, 12 predicted proteins | sample GraSluR3_MG_4_FD_207213 | JGI IMG/M metagenome (GOLD analysis project Ga0334892, IMG submission 207213) | Sludge microbial communities from methane-producing bioreactor in Wageningen University, Netherlands - Granular Sludge_15_04-R3 | ecosystem: Engineered > Bioreactor > Anaerobic >...
TGGTTAAAAAATATAATAATGAATTGATTAAAGACTGGGTCAGGGCGATTGATTTTACCAATGCAGAAAACAAAGCAGCATACATCGTAAAAGCAGTTAAAGAAGACTGGCAGCTCCCGGAGGAATACATCGAAGAAAAAGAAAGAATCACAGCAAGAGAAGAAACAGAAAAAATCAATAGCCTCCAAAAGAAAGAGCAGGAGAAGAAACAAAAAAAGATACAGGAAGAGAAGCAGAAACTGGACCAGATATATCATTCCCTTGACCCTGTTAAACAAAAAGAAATTGATCAGGAATCGGAAAACAGGTTGGATGATTTCTGGAAATCCCAGCTAAATAAACAAAGATCCAAAGATAAATTATCTAAGATATTGAAGGCCGCTTTGGAAGAGAAGAGAAGGGAAATAATTAAAGAGCAAAATATTTAGAAAAAAAGAGATTTTTCTCTTTAAATATCATCTATAATTTTATTTAAATTTTAATGCGATGTGGGGGTTAAAAATGAATAAGAAATTAAATTGCCTATCGTTAATAATATTTCTAATTATTTTTACATTAACTTCTATAATAAATATACAAGAAAGTTTTGCCCAAACAGAGCATAATGACAATTATTATATTGGTTTAGAATGTTTAGGTGAATTTACAGATGATCAAGTAAAAGAAACCGTAAAAATTATAAAAAATCGTTTTGATTTATCGGGTTTTACAGAAGCAATAATTAGAAAATGTGGTTTTAACTATATTTTAATGGAATTACCATGTTACATAAATTCGTATGAAGCAATGGCCTTGGCAACAACATCAGGTCTTTTGGAAATCAAAGATGAAAATGGAAAAGTTCTATTGAGCGGAAGCCATATAATAGAAGCTACACAATCTTTTGAGAAATATGGTCGTCCTTGTTTAATAATTCAATTCAATGATATTGGGACTAGTGAATTAAGCATAGCTACCCAAAAAAATATAGGAAAAACACTAGCTATAACCCTAGATGGCGAAGAGATATCACTTCCGGTAGTGCAAGAGCCTATCGTAAATGGGCAAGCGATGATTGTTGGTAAATGGTATACGGCCTGGGTAAAGAAACTTGCTGTTCTTCTAAAGGCTGGGAATCTTCCGGTGAAATTAAAGGTCTTGTGGTCTGAAACATCGGTCACTGATGCTGTACAGAAATTTTTAGATATATATGAAAGTGAAAATAAAACACAACCACCATTCTCTTCTACTGATGATAATAATTTTAATGTCACCCAAACCATCCCGGTACCTAGCTTTGATTCCTATCAATGGGAAGTAGGGTTGCCTGGATTTGTAGAAGCTGGTGAGAAAACTTATTTTAGTACTCCAAAGCCTGATACAAGTCAGCTTTTGAAACCATTAAACGGAGAAACATTATTAACTGGAAATATCTCTTTCTCCTGGAATCCAGTAAGTAATGCTACAAAATATCAGTTCGTTCTATATAATTCTCAGGGAAAGATTGCTCTGGATACAGCAGTAAATAAAACCTCTATAAAAGTGAACCTCGGTATTGAAGAAACCATCACCTGGAAAGTAAGAGCAGGGGATAATAGTGGTAATTGGGGTCCTTGGTCCAGTGTTTGGAGTTTGACTTTAAAATCTCCCACAAGCATTACCGACACTCTTCCCTATCCCTCACCATCCACCCACCCCCTACAGGGCAGCTTGCATTGTCCCGACAAGGCTGGATACACTTGCCCAAGCTGTCTTGAGACTTCTGACTATGTTAATCATTTTAAAGGTTTCAATATCCTGACTACCAAGGAAGACTGTTATGTCAGACTGATTACCCAGGATAATAGCTCTATAGGAAATCATAATGATTGTGAGGTAATTATCAAAGGAGAAAAGTGGTTAGGATTGGAAGATAAATCGGGAAGGGTATTAGCTGAAGAAATAAATAGGGAAAACTTTGACTTTATACCTGCTAATGATTTTGCTGAAAGAACCATAAACTTTCCCCAGGATGGTTACCAGTATGAGCTTGCTGATGGGGGTAAGGAGTTCCGCTTATACCTTTCCAGAAATCTAACAGAAGCATTTAAAGCAGTCCCCTGGCAGAATCTCTCTGTAGAGATAAAGAACCAGGAAACGAATAAGGTCTTCACCTATCAGTTTGAGAAGGGGATCTTCCCCAGACCCTACACCTGGAGTAACGGTGTAGCCAATTACGGGCAATGTGTCTGGTGGGCAGCCAAAAGATGGGTAGAGGAGGTAGACTTCCAAAAACTGTTTCCCTTTTATCCTACTGCACCACAAACGGCTAATGTAAAAATTGTTGACCTGAATTACAAACCTAAACAATATGATATTCTTATTGATTATATTCCAGGAGGGCAACCAGGACATTATGCCTTTGTAGAAAAAGTAGAAGATGATCTGGTATATATCAGCCAGTTCAACTTTATACCACCGGGTGAGGTTTATAACCATATCCCAAGATTCTGGAATGGCAATCCGAAGAGCCTTTATTATTCTCTCAATCCCCATAACGAATATTATTTTAAATATTATTATAGGGATTAAAATGTAAGGGAAAATATTGTAACTTTTCACTTTTAAAGAAAAAGACAGGAGGAAGAAAAAATGTAGAGTGATTCATTTATTAGGATTTTATTGGTAATCATTGCAATATTTTTGGCTCTTGATTTATTAATGCCCATTGTTTTTAATCCAGTACCTACTTATGCTGCCAATACAGTACAATATAAAGTAGATAGTGTTGATCTTGGCAAAATAGGTATTCTTAAAACAAGTGGTTTAGAGAAGCTTCTAAACGAATATAGCAAGGAAGGTTGGGATGCAATTAGTGTAAATGTTGTAACCATAAGATTGGGTGGCAAAGCATTAGTTGTATTGAAAAAATGAATATATGGCAATAAATTAATAAAATTAAAATTGGATTGGACTTTACAATCTTTGAATATCCATCTATTTTAAAAAAAGTTTATTTCTGAAAAAGTATAGGTATAAAATTTAAATATTTGGAATATAATCTTAATTCTCTTTGCACCTTGTAAGTTTAAATTAATTTTTATTAATTTTTATTTTCAAGGAGCTTGCCAGCTGTTATATTTCAGTATGCAGTCGAATGCTTTTTTATGAAAAATTTCAATTAATGTCTAACAGCGATTCTTATAGGGAATAAAGAGGATAGAAGTCATTATATATGAAAGCGGAATAAGTGTCTTCATAAGCTGATATTGCTAGACAAAAGAGGTATAAATAAACAGGAGAATAAGAGATAAATAATAAAACATTACCATTATCTGATTTAGTTTTAGTATAGAATAGTATCCATGCATTATAATAAGTGTAATAAATGTAGAAGATTTGCATTACAAAATATACCCAGGCGTTTCTTAGTTATTTCAAAGCAACCTTTGAATAAGTATAAATAGAAAAAGACAGAGTAGGGAAGTAATATTACACGTTATATTTTTATTCTGTCTTTTTATTTTTATTAAACATTTAAAACACTAGAACTGTTTATTATTTATTAATATTTTTATAAATCTATAGGAAAATTAATGATTTATATAATAAGCCAGGTTTGGAGATAGAGTAGATAAAATATAAAGAGGTGTTTGCCATGTTGAAGAAATTAGCATGTTTATTTCTTGTCTTAATTTTTTTAGTTACAATGGTGGGGTGCGGAGTAGTGCCCGCTATTCCTTCTACCCCTGATCCAGAGTTAGTATTAGTTCGGGTTACTGATCCGAAAAGCGACCTAGTTTCCGTAGCCGGGATAGAGAACGAAGACGCAATGGCAATTCTTGGAGAAAAAGATACCGAAGGAAATCCCACAAGCATAACTGGAGCCGTATACGTGTTGGAACAAGGAGATGCCTTTGGTATTGTTGTAGGGATAGATGGTCTTCCAGCTTATGCAATAGATTCCGAGGGTAATACAATAATTTTTGAGAATTATACAGATTCTACGGTAGATATTTCTATATATGATTCTAATGAAAATCTTGTTCAGGAACCTGTTACAATAAATATAGAAGCCGAAGATCTTTTAGAAATAAAACAATTATACGATTCTTTTTATTCACAACAAAAAGATGCGGGAAAAAATGTAGCAGATGATATAGCAACTGGATTAAGATGGGGAGCCAAAGCCCTTCCATGGGTTGGCTGTGCAGTAGCTGCGGCAGGAATTATCACTAGTCCAACTACAGCGGGGTTAACTTTGCTTCTCCTGTCTCCTTTGTGGAAAGCTGCTGCATCTGCTTGTGCTGGCGCCATTGTGCTTACGGCTCTCTCTACGAGTGAGAAATGGTCTTTTACTGAGTATGAAGAAGAGGCAATGACGACTGCGGGATTTAGCTCAGCTAATCCTGCTGATTACGTAAGTTCCGTGCTTTATTTGCTAGCTGATGCAATTGAAGGGAATTATGGCACTAACAAACCTCCAACTATTACCTCTACTTCAATAACTTCTGCAACCGTAGGGCAATTATATAGTTATTATGTCACTGCTGATGATCCTAATGACAATGTACTTAGTTATTCACTCATCATCAAACCCAGTGGAATGGAGATAGCTCCGAATGGATTTATTTCATGGATCCCCACAGAATCTGGAAATTTTGATGTTAAAATAGAAGTATCTGATGGAGAATTCTCTGATACTCAGAGTTTTACCATTGCAGTACAAGAGTCAGATCCTTCAATTGGGCAGGTTCAGCTTTCAAATCCATACAATGGCTCTACTGTCAACACATCTACTGTGGTACTTTCCTGGAATTCCATAGCCAATGCCACCGGCTATGAGGTTGTCTATGATACTTCGAGTAATTTTACAAACCCAATCGGATGGACAGTATCTGGTACATCTAAAACAACTGGTACTCTAAATGAAGGAGTAACTTATTACTGGCGCGTCCGGGCTTTTGTAGGAGATCAATATTCTTCATGGTCATCTATCTGGAGTTTTACAAAAAGCGGTTCTGTTTCGTCTCAAGAGGTAACTCTTGTACTCTATATCTATGAGAACAGCACAAGCGGCCCTCCTCTTTCAGGAGTAAGTGTTGGAGTCGTTGACGGCGGAGGTAATTCATCTAACCACACAACAAACAGTAGTGGATATGTAACAATAACAGGAGTAGTTGGTACATGGTCTTTTTCAGCGATGAAATCAGGGTATGATACTAATAATTGGACCCAGTCAATTACAACTCATTGTACAAAATATGGATATTTAGTTAAAAGTGAAACCCCAGTTGGTACCATTGATGTGTTTGCTACACTAGATGGTTCACCTTGGATTGGATCTCTTAGTTATAGTTTAACTGGGCCTTCTCCTTCAAGTGGGAGCACTGTTCCTGCTGTTCTCAATAACAAATCTGTGGGGTCATACAGTATTACTTATAATTCTGGAGGGCCCTCTAATGCCTCCCTTGCATCTATTACCCCAAGCAGTAATCAAACGCTCTCAACAGGTGGAATAATAGCTTTCACATTAAACTTTGTTACCGAAGAGATTCTTCCACCAAAGCCTCCTACTTTTCTTTCCCCAGGGACTACATCTGCCCCTGGCCCAATTATAAGTACCTTGACCCCAACTCTCTCATGGCAGGCAGTACCAAATGCTGATTATTATAACTTATCTGTTAGCATTTATCCTTATGGCACAAGCAATATCATTTTCTATAATCAGCAGGTATATGGGAATTCGATTACTATCCCTAGTGGATATCTGCAATCAGGACAGAAATACCGTTGGAATATGAGGGCTTATAACAGTGCCGGTTATAGTGATTATTCTGACACATTGTATTTTCAGACTGGAATAACCCTTGGACAGGTCCAGCTTTTGGGCCCCTCAAATGGAGGGTTATTACCACCAATGAGCGTTTATTTCTGGTGGGATTCTGTGAGTAATGCTACAAAATATCAATTTATACTTTATAATTCGCAAGGGCAGGTTGCATTAAATAATACTTATACCAGCACATCTGTGTTTGTTACTCTTGGTATTGAAGAAACAATCACTTGGAAAGTAAGGGCAGGGGATAATAGTGGGAATTGGGGACCCTGGTCTAGTACATGGAGCTTGACAATCAAATCATTATAAGCATTAAAGCAGTTTAAAGATACTGCTTACAACATTTTTGGTAACTTTTAGCGGGAAACCTATAGGGTCTGAGGAGTTTCTAATCAGCTGATTGAAAGTTTCATAGAATAGAAAAATTGGATGAAAAGAGGAGGGAAATTATAAAGGAGTGGAATGATAATGGAAAGCATTTAAAAAGGTAATATAACAGTGCATAAATAAACAATAATAACAATTTAAGTACTATTATTAATTCTAAAAACAGCTTTTCATATTAATTATAAAAAATCTACAAATATAGCCATACTACAAGCGCAATATTTATTTAAAAGCCTTTGTTTTGTTTATCATATAATATTATTTTTAGGAGGAATAAATGAAACTGTTGAAAATTATCAACCTCACTACTCAAACAGAAATAAGCAGATTCTATAATATTCTTACAGCTATTATTTCAGAGATAGATGAGTCAATCAGTCTTGATAAAAGCACCGATGCTGAACATTTTGTCAGAACCTTTAACAGACCAGAAATTTATAAAACCTACAAAACAGGATTACGCCAGGCAATCCAGAATGATGTTTTTTTAGACATTCTTTCCGATATTATAGTGAGAGACGGAAACAGTATTATGTCCAGAGATTGGTTAAAGATATTAATTGAAAAAGAAGTTGGGGTAATTAAGGGAAGGATTATTTTTTTCAAGGGGTTGTTAGAGCATGAGAATAATGAGCTTGAAACTAAACGTATCAGGGATTACCAGATTTTTCTCAATTGTACCAAGACAGCCTTTACTAATGATCTTGCGTATGGCAATGAGGCAAAAATTAACACAGATGAATGGTCTATTCTGTTTACCCTCAAGGATGAATTGGCACTTTCCAGCGATGAATTTAGAACCCTACTATATTTAGCCACTGGAACCAGTGAGCTAGATAAATACGATATAGATGAAGCTATTAGAAAATTAAGAGATAGTGGGATTGGCTTTTATAAAAAAAGCAAGCAAAATCTTTATTTCCCGGATGAAATAATCAGGATGTTAAGGGAAATTAAGGATATTATTTTGCCAGAAAAATATACCAGGAGAATCCTTAAGTGCTTGGATGACAGGCAGATCAACAAGATAAAAAAACATCATGGTATTAAAGAGATTGAGAGAGAAGACAAGATTGAATCAATCATCAAAAAAGGTGTAAATATAAATAAAATACTCAGTGAAGAGATCTTTGATGAAGACACTAAAGAAAATGATAAAAAGAAGATTTTATACGATATTATTGAAAGCAAATTAGAAATACATCTTCCCTCATACGGCAGAACATTAGAAGAAAGAATAGGCAACCTGATAGATTATTTCAAAAATCTTGATGAGGATAAGAATATCGGTATTTCCAAAGATGGTTTTGAAAGGATGTTGCTAGACCTGAAAAAAATAAAGAATTTGGAAAATTTAGTCCGAACAGAATTTGAAATCGAGCCAAAAGTAGAGTTAAACACAGAAACTTTGTTGGACTATAATATTCGCCCAAAAGATATTTTATATCTTATGCCCTTAGATGACCTTAAGGCTTACTGTAATGAAAGGAATATTACATACAGAGGAAAAAATATTATTAATTGCATATTATCCAGTTATCGGGAATCTGAAAATATTTTTATTGAGAATTTTGTTTTGATTGCGAGTAATGATATTAATGCCCTTAAGAACAATGGGATAGAAATAAAGTCAAAGGATTTACCCATAGCTTTCGAAAATACCTCTAAAGCTATTTTCAAACGTCTGGGCTTAAACGTAAACGAAGAATTAAAGAAAAGCATCAATTCAAAGAGGGACAAAGCGGATATAATTCTAGATCTGGGGAATCAAGATATACTCATTGTAGAGTGCAAATCTTCGAAAAAGGAATATACAAAGTTTTCCAGCCTGATACGACAAGTTAACTCTTATGCCAGGCTTTATAAAAGAAATGGTTTTAACATAAGGGGAATCCTTATTGTTTCCGGAACTTTTACAGATGATTTTGTTCACGAATGTGATGCATTTTATGATTTTAAGGTTACCCTTATCGAGGCACAGGCTATGGTTAATATTTACGAAGAATTTAAACAATCTAAACTTCAAGTCTTTCCGGTAACGCTTTTTAGGCATGGGTTATTGCAGGAAGAAGTGATAGCTAAAGCTTTGAAGAAATAAAAAGATCCAAGGATAATTTATCAAAGATATTGCAGGCCACTTTGGATGAAAAGAGGAGGTAAATTATAAAGGAGTGGAATGATAACGGAAAGCTTTTAAAAAGGTAATATGCCAGGGTAAAAATAAACAATAATAACAATTTAAGCACTATTATTAATTCTAAAAACAGCTACTCATATTAATTATAAAAATCTACAAATATAGCCATACTGCAAGCCGCAATGTTTATTTAAAAGCCTTTGTTTTATTTAACATATAATATTATTTTTAGGAGGTTTCTAATGAAAAAATTTTGCCCGTTATGTGGTACCGAAAATAAGGAAGATGCTAAATTTTGTAAAGAGTGTAATGAACCGCTTTTTAACCCTAATGCTAATGAAATAAACAAAGAGGAAGATAGAAAAAATCAGATTCAAGATAAGCCAGAAAGAAAAGTAGCTATGAACAATCAACCACCAAAGTTTTATAAAAACCCTAGCATATCTACAATACTATCATTCTTTTTTATGGGACTAGGCCAGATTTATAATGGACAGATAGGAAAAGGAATTTTATTTATTATTCTCTATGGTATATCTGCTGCATTAATTTTTGTTGGTGTCGGCTTTATAACTACCCCTTTATTATGGATATGGGGCATGGTTGATGCAAATAATTCAGCTAAGAGAATCAACGAAAAATTAGCCAATGAATAACAGGTAAATAAATTATAAAAGAAAAAATAAGTGAAAATATAAAAAATATTATTTACTTTCAAATAATGGGAGGGAAAAGATGAGTAAAAAATATATTATACTGTTAGTTAGTATTTTACTATTCTTGTTGGTATTTGTTAATCAAAGTGTTATTTCTAAAACAATATATGCAATTAAAGATCCTGATGACAATATAATTGCTATTATCGATTTTAATTGTATTTCTATTGACTTGATTAAATCAGGGTATATATTAGAGTATTTTTATGGGAAAAAACCGGTTAGAGATACCTCTCAAGGTTTTCAAAATATTATGTACAACAATACGGATACATCTCTATGGTATATAATATCCCGCTGGCAGGGGAAAAGTACTAAAAATACTGAAACTTTCCGCATTCCTACAAACGAATGGAGAATATCATGGAATACTGAGCCAGGTGAATATGGTGATATGAACTTTATAATTTCTGCTTATAAACCTCCTAGCAACCTTCCTGATGTAGTAGCAAATGTCATAGGCCGTGATAGAGATTCCAGCATTATGAGAGGAGCAGGGGATTATTATTTAAGCATAAATACCGCCCAGCAATATGAAATTGTTGTTGAAGCTAAACGTGAAACAGGAACCACAGCTGTGAAAGAAGAAAGTGGTACAGCTAAAACAGGGTGGCATAAGGTTGCAGGTTGGCAGGGGAAAAGTACTAAAAATACTGAAACTTTCCGCATTCCTACAAACGAATGGAGAATATCATGGAATACTGAGCCAGGTGAATATGGTGATATGAACTTTATAATTTCTGCTTATAAACCTCCTAGCAACCTTCCTGATGTAGTAGCAAATGTCATAGGCCGTGATAGAGATTCCAGCATTATGAGAGGAGCAGGGGATTATTATTTAAGCATAAATACCGCCCAGCAATATGAAATTGTTGTTGAAGCTAAATATTAGTAAATAATTTAATAGTTAAATATTATTTTGCAAAAGTTTTCATAATATTTACATAATAACACTTACGTTTTTTAAAATATTTTTCTACCATTTACCAATGTAAAGTGTTATAATATAAACGTTTGCGGGGGTGTGATACTCAAAATCACGCTCCCTTTTTTATTTGCTCACAAAATACAAGATCTCACAGATGCTTAATATTCGGTTTTGCTGTTTTTAACTATTAAGGCTATATCTTTCCTGAAGTAGTAGTATCAATGTACCAGGATCATATATAAAATGTAGTTGAAAGGCTGTAAGGGCATGGTTGGAGTCTTTGCTTTTGTCTGGACTTTTTACCGGGTCCGGCAATATTTTGAAGCATATTCGCAGTTTAATAGAACAATATATACAATATGGGTATAGCCTTATTCCGATTGATGAAGAGAAAAAACCGCATATCTACTGGAAAAAATACCAGTACAGTAAAGCACCAAGAAGCGATATCCTTAACTGGCTTAATGAATTCCGTCCTTATAATATCGGGATAGTTACCGGAAACATCAGCAGACTGGCCGTTGTTGATGTTGATGATATTTCCTTATTGCCCGGGCTTGAAAAAAGAATGCCGGAATTGACACAGACAACCAGGGTAAGAACAAACCGGGGATATCATTATTATTTCAGCTTAAACAACAAAACTGTAAAAAGCACCAGTGCGCTCTTTGGGGAAAGACTTGAATTGAAGGGCAACGGAAATTACATTGTTGCTCCTCCTTCTGTAATCAATAATCACCGTTATACTTATGAAGTTCCTCTTGACAACATACTTCCTATACCTGAAACACTTATCCAAAACAATAAATACAGTGAAATAATTCTGGATAAGAATATAATATATAAAATACCAAATTACCACGGGCATAATATGGACTGTATAAGACAGATATTAAAAAGAGATCTAAAAGAAGGGGAGAGGGATAACGGACTATTTGTTCTTTATAATCTCCTGCTTCAGAATAAAAACTCCCTACAATATTCCCGGAAGGTAGTGGAAAGAAAAAACATTTCCCTGGCCAATCCCTTACCCGGGAAGGATCTGAAAAAGATTTACCGCAGGTCTTATCATTACGGGTGCAGCGGGATCAGGAAGAAGATTCCCTATGTCAGGTGTGAGAATTGCACCTACCGGTTTAAGGGAGGACATTTGAGCGGGAGCAATATTCTGGTCAGGAGCTTAAGACTGTTACCTGAATTAACAAACACACAAAGAAGTGTTGCCTGTCTGTTGGGAACAGTTTTTGACGGTGAAAACCCTTCTATTTACAGAATAGCAAAAGAAGCTCATATGGACTGGAGAGTTGTCAAAAAAGCCATAAGAGAATTAAAAGAAAAGGGTTTTCCGGTTAAATAGCAGAATGCAGAAAAACACTGTAATTTTACAGAGTCAAATTCTATATTTTTCAACGGTTTCCGAAGGAAAAAGGCGACTATATACTGTATAGTATTAGTATTTGTATTTCAGTGTTTATTTTGGCATTAAATTGCCTTCCTCTCTTTGTATCCGGAACACTTTCTTTCCCTGTACCCCTCTTTTGCATTTAAGGCGATTCAGGAAACAAAAAAAGGACAGCCGGGAAACAGAAAAGAAACTTTTACCCTCTCTTTTTTTGCCTGAAAAAAAAGATATAAGTGGCTTGTCTGTGGGACCGGCTGCCCTCATTGATATAATATAAAAATAAAGAATAAATTCTTTCGTTTATGATACAGAAAACCTTAACCTAAACCTATTTCGTCTACTTTTATTTTGATTGCTCAAAGTATATTTTTTATATATTTCGAGAATTATATACTTTATTAAGGGGAAAAGTATAAAAAGAAGATTTTTAAATATTTTAGTAGTATAATTTATAAAAGCTTAAAAATTAATTATAAGGAGGTTGTTCAGAAAAATGGCTTAAAGAAATTTAGAGCTATCACTTTTAGAACCATAAATGTAGTGCTGACTAATTTCTTATAACAAAATAGAGTTAGTAAATTTGTGTTTAATTCTTAAAGATTATTTTGCCAATAATTCTAAAATATACCCACTAGTATACCAAGAAAGAAACGTTCTTAAAACCACAACAAAATATACAAAACCTTATAAGGCCTTTTTTATGTTTATTGGTAGAAATATGGTTATCAAGGAGGTTTCTATTAATGAATAGTCTAATAAAAAGAAAAGTATTTATTTTAATGATTGTGTTACTAGTGGTACCTTTACTTGTTGGTTGTTTTCTATTACCCCCCAAAAATCAAGATCCTATCATTACCTCAGCCCCTGTTATCGATGCCATTGTAGGTCAAGTATATACTTATAATGTAGAAGCTACTGACCCTGATGGGGATCCCTTGACCTATGCATTGCCTGTTGCACCTGATGGTATGGAGATATCTGTGGAGGGGATAATCAGTTGGACTCCTGTTGTTACTGGAAGCTATGAGGTCACTGTCGAGGTATCTGATGGAAAGACAAGCATTGCTCAGACCTTTACTATTGAGGTAAACGAACAGGCATCAACGACAAGTCCACCTTCTGCTATTGATATAGAAAATGTAGCAAAAAATATATTAGAAACTCAAGATAATGGGAGAGAATATTTTGAACAACTTATGTCACAAGAAGATCCTGATGCTTTACAGAAAACGGTGGACTTCCTTAAAATACAGCCGAATGTTGATGATGTGGAAATTGGAGAAGACAATGTTACAATATGGATTTTTTATAAAAGTGGTGTAGAAGGAATCATTTTCACTGAACCATATAGAGTAACATGTGGCTTGCCCAAGGCAGGAACCTATCGCTCTAATTTAGCCACAGTAACTAGAGAAACTACATTAACGGACAAAAAGGCAGTAATAATCTCGCCATTTTTTAATTCATGTGTATATATAAGTGGCTTACTAGATGAAATCCCTATCTACCTTCAACAGAGTGGATATTCCCCGGCTAATATTGAACTATGCGCCGATGAAAATGTTTCGGTTAATTTTATGCAGACATTATCTGAGTACGATTTTATCTATATGTCTACACATGGGTCTGTTAGACCAACTTACCAAGATGCAACAATACTCACAGGAGAGCAAGCTACTTATAGTCTTATGCATAATTTGTGGAGTTATTTAACAAATAATAAGATTCAGGTGGGAACTGTTGATGAAATAAATTATTTTGCCTTAAGCAGTAAGTTTTTTGCAGACTATTCCTATCCAGGCAGTATTGTACATGTGGATGCATGTCTTACTTTACAAAATGATACCATGGCAAATGTTTTTTTGAATAATGGTGCGAAAGTTTATTTAGGATGGACTGAAAAAACTTATACTAACCTTTGTTCTATATACAGTACGAAACTTTACCATGAACTTGCAAGATCCAACAATACTTTACAGCAAGCTTATAGCGATACCTATGACAGTGATTTTCCTATTAGTATTTATAAAGATAAAAATGAAGATGGGTGGCCTGGCATGCTATGTGCAAGCGGAAAACAGTTAGGTGATCCAAGCGAGACTACTTTTGACTATACATTGTATTTTGAATTTAGAGGAGATCCTCAATTTGTTCTTAATCCCTCATCTATACCTGAGACTTATACCATCACCGCCTCTACGGGGCCAAATGGTTCTATAAGTCCGTCTGGAGAAATCTCCGTAAATCATGGTTCAGAACAATCATTTGCTATAACCCCTAATATTGGTTATATTGTTGAAGATGTCATGGTGGATGGTAGTTCAATAGGAGCAGTAGATACATATACCTTTACTAATATAACCCAGAACCATACTATCTCTGTTACGTTTAGCACAATTGAAACAACAGTAGATATTACGGCTGCATTAACATGGAACCACGCATTGCCACTGCAAGAAGGTGTATTATATGAACGCTGGATTCAGCTGCAGTGGGAGAGCTATCCCGGAGCTATTGGTTATAATATCTACCGCCGTGTTAATCAAGGGGATTATAATCTATTTTTCCAGTATTACCCCGAACACCCTTATAATATCTTTTCAGATGCTGATGTTTCTATAGGTAATAGCTACGATTATTATATTACTGCTTATGGAACTAATTGGGAGACTTTTCCTAGCGAGGTTAAACATTTAGATACGTGGTTGCCATGCCCTTACTTAATAAGCCCAGTGGATAATTCAACTATTACTGATCCAAATCCTACTTTCACCTGGGATCCAGTTGGAATATCAAATTTTCCTTATGGAAATATATATTCAGGATCAAGCGCTTTTTTTGTACACCAGCATATCGCTGAAGATAGTATAGATATTTGTAGGATCGACTTTCCCGATTTGATTACATCAAATGCAACTTATTATCAAGATGAAAATGCTTATCCTTTGATTCCTGAAAATAACTATTTTTTTAATACTTTGGCATGGGGCTTTGATAGTAGCGGATCATTGATTGCTATATCTTGTAGCCATATCTGGGAATTTTATTATGCCGGGGATGGTGATAGGTAGTCATTAAAACAGGCAGAACTTTCCTTATAGAGAGTCTGCCTGTTTTATATCTAATCAATGTACGGAAATAAGGCCGAACTGTTTCTGTTTAACAAATTTTATCCGAAACTCTACCTGGCATAAATGCTGGCATATCGTTACCGATAAAATTTTAAGATTGGGATTTTACGATTTTTACCTTTTATCCGTAATCGGGATACAATTCATAAGAAACTCTCATAGAATAATTGAAAGAATATCGTTACCTATGAATCAGTCTTTTGGTAAATCATATTGCGATTAAATTATGAACTGCCCACCGAACGGCGGCACTTAAGAAAAATATCATTACATAACTGGTCACTATCGGACCTTCTGAGGGAAGGTCAGCGATAATGCTAAGTTATGTAAACTATATTTTATGCCATGGTGTTTAGACACACCTCGTTATTCACTCGGTGCGGCACCACGGCATGCGTGCCTTTTCTCTCCGTTTTCGCCAATAGGGACTTATTCCCGATAAATACAATCCTTCTTCTGCTCTTTCGTCATTTCACCTGCCTGCTCTCCAATAAATCATTCCAGAGCAGGCTTTTCGTCTTTTCTGCTCAACTGTCTTTTTCTGTGCGCATCTCCATCGACTTGCCCTGCTGAGGATACAGGAAAGAATATCCGTGCAGGGCAGTTTCAGGACATGCTGGGAATAGAAGAGGGGATTAAAAGAATAAAAGAAGAGAATCGGCAATACACCCGCCAGATCATAAAATACCATGACTGGCGGGAGAATTGCCGAGAGAAAGAGCATTACTTTTTTTCAAAACAGGAAACTGCCCCTGACTTGAAAAAAGAAATGCTTAAGAATAAAGAAAAAACACAAGAGCATAACTTCAGAAAAATCCTCCAAAAGAAAAGCACTTTCCGGAGTATTTTACCTGAAGATATGCAATCAGAGGATGTCCATAATTTATGGCAAGAGGAAAAATTGCTTCCCCCTTGCCATAAATTATGCCTGTTTAATTTTTATATTTATTTTAATATATTTATATGATAATTTTTTAAATATTTCTTAAATATAATTTGTTTTCTTCTTCTACAGTAAAATGATCAATTTCTTTATTGTATGATTTTATAGCATCTATAATTTCTTCTTCCAAATTATTCTCTATAATTCCTTTTTTATAATCACCTACTATATTTGTTATATTTTGGTTTTCTTCCATAATTGACTCTTTTAATGCTTTATAAAAATCCCTTAAATCATAGAATTTTTCTTTAATTTGATGATTTTCTTCTGACAAATCCCAGTTATTCTTATTTTCCTTATCTAAATTGCTTCGAGTAATTAGATACGCGTTTAATATTAACGAGATGCCTAAAACCAAAAATCCTACAAAATTTTCTATTATATAATTCATTACAACCTCCTTCGTTATTATTAATTGTCAGAAGAACAATGAAGGGTTTTATCATTCTTTATTTATTTTATGTTCTTTGATAAGAATATCCTTTGTCTTTGTTATATGTTCAAGTAATTCGTTAGTCATTTTTCTTTCATCATATAGTGTCCCTACTCTAAACAAAGTAGCCGTCTTTCCCGCGGATGTTTTATTTGGTCTCGAAAGAATTTCTCTTATCCAAATTCGCCAATTATCAATAGTTTTTTCTTCATCATTGGGGTTTAGATTACGATCAAGTATTTTTACAAAATCATAAACTTTTTGAAGTGCCTTCTTGTATGGGGCCTGCCTGCCGAATAATTGTTTTATGTAGGATTCATAATCTTTAATTAGCTCGTCCTTTTCTTTGGTTAATTCATAATGCTGTAAATATGTTATTGTTGCACCCAAGTAAATCATTGCAATATTCTCTGAAAGAGCTGCTAATACATCCTGATCACAGTTGTTTATGTCAAGATTTTGATTTATACAATAACTTGTAATGTAATTTAACTCATTGAAAATAATCATTGACAATTGTCTCATTTACTTAGCCAGCCTTTTCAAATAAATTCCTATGCTTATCATAAGCTAACTTTATTGAATCTGCAAATAGTAGCTATACAATAAGTCTTTTCTAAGTATTTTTTGTTTTTCCTGTATCTCGGTTTCCCGGAGTGCCCGCTCTTTGTTCTGACCTTGTAATAATAATACCCTCGGGTATCGCTGCAAGGGAAAGAATAAAGCAGGGCACGACTGCATGACCGAAACAAACGTTTGTCTGAGTTTGAAGCGGGGTATTTTCCCGCTTGAAACGAAAGCCCAAAACCGCACGATTGCCATCTCTTTATTTCTTTATTCTGCCGTCACTTCTACTACAGGGGCAAGAAGCGGATATTAATAATAATTATATCCTTAAACAAATACTTGCTTCTCTGCCAATATCCTTCTCTATAAATAAATATCTACTTCTTTATACAATCCATCCGCAGGCATAGCTCCCGCATTACATAAAACAGTATTATCGCTGACCCTGGGGCAGGGTCCGATAGTATCGGTATTATGTAATAGACCTATTCTCGCGTTTTGGCCTGCGGGAGCTATTGGCCCGGCACGGCAGTGCCCTCTTGCCCCTGTGTTCAATTAATGTTTACTATTATTTATTGATGTTTAATAGTGTTATATGATGTGATGTTGTGTTATGTTATTAAATATCTATTATACTGAGTGTTATTATAATACTCTAATATGCTCTAATTTACTTTATAATAGTGTTGTGTTATAATAATTATAGTAAATTATTGTGAAAGGAGGTCTACTTATGCCAGTTATTGTTGTTCCCTATGACAGCAGACTACAGCTCAACCTGGTAACCGGAATTGATCCTGATACCAGCAATCCTATCATTAGACGGACATCTTTCAACAATGTCAAAAGCGATGCCGAAGATCAGGATGTTTATGATGTTGCCGTCCAGTTGGCCAGCCTGCAGAAGTATACCCTTGACGGCGTTGAGCGTACGAACAGCATGCAGTTAACCAGTTAATGTAAGCAAAAATTAAAGGAAAGGTGGTGAAAAAATGGCTACACAGGTTGGTGATGTAACAAGTTATAAGCGATTGTATCTTCAGTTTGCCGATTCGGACGGGAATACCAAGAATATTACTCTTAATAATCCCAAAAACCTGGATGACGGAGATTATGCTGATCTGGCTGCCCAGGATGCCGCGATCGAAGCTGTTATGGACACAATTATTGCTAAAAACATTTTCCAGAACAAGGGAAATGATCTGGTAGAAAAAGTGAATGCCCGCATCGTGGAATACCAGAGCACAGATGTGATGGATGTCGGGCCCATTGAATAATTGTTTTAATGCAATATAATCTCCTGCAGCCTCCGTTTAGAAACATCTTAATCTTATTGCCTCCTCCTGCCGGAAGGCTGCAGGGTTTAAGGAAAAGAGGTGTAAAATGATGATAAATATTATATATAAAATGGTTGTTAAAGTTTTGGGCGGAGCAAGCCCGGAGATCCGAAATCAGATCAAGGCCTTTCTGGCCGAGCTGGAAGAGAAGGCCAGGGAGACTTCCAATCCGGTGGATGATATCCTGGTTTTGTGTCTCAGAATTGTGCTGGGGTTTTAAGATGTTGAGAAGCCCTAAAAACCAGGTCAGAATAGCGGATCATTTTATGCTCTATGAATTTGAATGTCCCTGCTGCAAAAGAGTTATAATTGATTCCAGGCTTTTGGACCTGCTGGAATCCCTCAGGGAAAGGGCAGGAGGAAGGCCGGTTATTGTCAATTCCGGTT
>Ga0334892_1001654_pt1 | contig 18142 bp, 15 predicted proteins | sample GraSluR3_MG_4_FD_207213 | JGI IMG/M metagenome (GOLD analysis project Ga0334892, IMG submission 207213) | Sludge microbial communities from methane-producing bioreactor in Wageningen University, Netherlands - Granular Sludge_15_04-R3 | ecosystem: Engineered > Bioreactor > Anaerobic >...
ATAGAATTAGGATTATTCAGTTCCGGAGGAATTTCGGGCAGACCTCAGCCATGGCAGCAGGAATTCAGGAGGCAAAAGGCATGTATATTGTTCCGATCGACGGAGACCTTCAGAACCCGCCATCCGAGATCCCTCGCCTTATCAGCAAAGCCGGGGAGGGTTATGATATAGTCTCAGGATGGAGGAAGAAGAGAAAGGACAGGTTTTTTACAAGAATACTTCCCTCCAGGATTGCCAACTGGATTATATCCATAATTACGGGGGTAAAGCTCCATGATTACGGCTGTACATTGAAAGCCTACCGCAGAGATGTTATACAGAGCATTAAACTATACGGAGAAATGCACCGGTTCCTTCCGGCCTTGTGTTCCTGGGTCGGAGCCAGGATAACCGAGGTTGAGGTAGATCACAGGCCCAGGGATTTCGGGAAAAGCAAATATGGCCTTGGAAGGACTTTCAAGGTTGTACTGGACCTTATAACAGTGAGATTCCTCCTTAGTTTCCATAAGGGCCCCATATATATCTTCGGGGGCGTGGGACTTTTTGCTATTATTTCCAGCTTTATACTGGAGCTTGCGGCTGTTTACATGAAGCTTTTTATGCAGTTCAATATAAACCGGAACCCCGTTGCCCTTCTCGGTATTATGATGTTTATTGTAGGAGTTCAGTTCATAGCCCTGGGCCTTCTTGCTGAGATGATGGTCAGAATATATTATGAAAGCCAGAATAAACCGATCTTTAATATAAAAGAAATAACAGAATATAACAGGGAGGAGGAGAATTAAAATGGCTCAATACCTTAATAAAGTTCAGCTAATAGGCAGACTGGGAAGAGACCCTGAATCCATGACCACATCTTCAGGGAAAACCCTTACAAAACTGAATATCGCTACCACAGACTACTGGAATGACAGTGCGAGCAATGAGAGAAGAGAAAGAACGGAGTGGCACAGTGTTATTACCTGGGAAAAAACAGCACAGTTCGTTAAAAATTATCTTTCCAAGGGAAACCTGGTCTATGTTGAGGGATCCCTGAGATCAAGGGAATACACTGATCAGAACGGCAATAAGAGGAAAATTTTTGAAATCAATGCTAATACTGTCCTTCTTCTCCAGGGTGACAGAAAGGAGTCAAGGGATTATTCAAGCAAAGATTCAAGAGATGACGGATTTAAAGACGATATGAGCCCGGAGGACGATATACAGGAAGATGATGATGTCATACCCTTTTAATAAAGATGGCATTTATTCCCTAATGATTGCTTTTTTGTGCATTTTGGCCCTTCTTTCAGCTGGATGCTCAAGCAAGGGTAATTTTGTTCCTTTTCAGGAAAGAATGGGGATTATAAGGGATTATGACCTGCTGAAAAAGGGAGGGGATATTGACTGGTTCTATGCTTCAAATAATGCCATTGAACCCGGTGAATCCTTGTATGTGCCGGATTTTGTCTTTATAGGCAATGATGATTATGAGCTTTACGATAATGAATTGAGAAGAATTAACCTGAAAAAAACTGCAGGAGATTTTGTTTCCAATGCCCTTAAGGAAAAGGGCATATTTTCCCATGTGGACAGACAGACCTCTTCATATCCCTCGGAAGCGAAATATGTCCTGGCAGGGGCTGTAATATGCCTGGAAGGATGCCATACCCAGTTTTTTGTCGATAACCCGGTGAATGAGAATGTAAGGTTCTCCCTTGAGATGGAGCTGATTGATTCCGATGAGCGGACCACGCTTTTTACCGCCAAGCATACCTTTTCATTAAAAAGCAGTGACCATGATGTTATTCTCAGCGGCCTGAAGTCAGCTGTAAACAGGATTGCCGGAGAGATAGCCAGACGCCCCTGACCATGAACCCACCTCTTTGCTTTGAAAGCTTATTGGCAGATAAGAAAAACATCGACATTGCAGTGGGCAATTCAAAGCTCAAGGCCTATATCATACTCAAGTCCTATAAATTAAGACTCTCTCCGGTGCTTGTAGTGTCTCCCAATGCAGAGGAAGCCGGGCTTATAAAATCAACCATCCTGACACTTATTTCCAGCCGGGATACTGACAGGGAAAGACCTTATATAAATGTTCTAAGCCGGGACAGAGAAGACAAAGTATTTTACAGGACAGCCCTGTACCGTTTTCTTTATAATATGCTTAGATACAAAAATATCATCAGCATTATAGACCATGCATCTCTTTTCATGAACCTGCCCGGGCCCCTGGATGTAATGGAGTACTGTATTGAGCTTTGCCATGGAAAAAGGCTTGACAGGGATGAGTTTCTCAATCAGCTTTTCACATACGGCTACAAGAGGTCTGATCTGGTAGTATCGGAAGGACAGTACAGCACCAGGGGGTTTATCACTGATATATTCATACCTCTGGGCGATTTCCCCATAAGGATAGAATTTGACGAAGAAGACCGGATATCTTCCATAAGGAGTTTTGACCATCTAAGTCAGAGATCCATAAAAAGCATAAAAGAGACTTTGCTGGTACCTGTCAGTCCCATTTATGGGTTTTACAGCCAGGAATATGTAAGGGATGCGTCCCGGGCAGTAAACGTAGCAAGCTATGCTCAAAGCCAGAAGTTGGCAGAAATGCTGGAAGACATGCTTAACCCCGACAGCACAAGCGAAGAGTTTTTGAGCAGTCTTTTATATAAATCCTCCATAGCTGATTATTTAACCGATGAGACCAGGATAATACTTGATGAAAAGGGCGATTTTTCCGAAAATGCCGGCCAAAGCGATTCACACAGCCATCAGTGTACAGCTTTGGAGGAAGGCTTTATTGCTGAAAGCTGTCAGAAACTGCTAAAAAGTATTACAGGTCACATGCTGAAGCAGTATCATTTCTCAATGAACCTTGTTTTCCAGGGTCATGAGGACCTGCATGTCGAATCAAGTTATCTTGAGAATTATCATGGAAACATCGACAGATTCTCTGATGATGTTCTATCATGGTCAAAGAAGGGAAACAGCATCCTTATAGCCCTTCCCTCTGATAAGCTTATATCCAACCTGAAGGGAATACTGGAATCAAAGGGAATTATGGCTGAAGTAACCGGCGACTGGTTTGAGAAAAGCGGTGTGCATATAATAAAGGGCGAGCTTGCCAGGGGTTTTATGTCAGATTATTTCAGGGTTGTCTTTGTTTCTGAAACGGAGATATTCGGGCACAGGTTCGAAAAGGAAAGAGATGCAAAAAAGAGGTCTCTTCAGGACCTGAGCTCAGTTTTAAGTCTGAAGACCGGTGATTTTATAATTCACAGCTCTTACGGGATAGGAAGGTATGCCGGAATAAAGACCATGGATATAGACAGTAACCTGATCGATTTTGTGGAGATACTCTACAGGGATGAAGACAGATTATATATACCTGTGTATAATCTGGGTTCAATACACCGTTATGCCTCCGGGGATAAGGATATTGCCCTGGATAAGCTCAAATCAGCCAGGTTTTCCGATAGAAAAAAGCGCATAAAGGAAAAACTGATGGCCTATGCTTCTGAACTCCTTGACCTTTATGCGAAAAGAAGCCTGAAGAAGGGGTATTCTTTTCAGAGGTTCTCTGATTATGAAGAGGAGTTTGATTCGGGGTTTCTGTATGAGGAGACTGATGACCAGTACAGAACGACCCATGAGATAAAGCAGGATATGGAAAAGGAAAGCCCTATGGACAGGGTTCTGATAGGGGATGTAGGCTTTGGTAAAACAGAGGTGGTGATGAGAGCGGTCTATCTGGCCGTGCTGAACAACAAGCAGGTTGCTGTCCTTGTTCCAACGACGGTTCTTGCCCAGCAGCATTATATAACATTCATGGACCGTTTCAAAGGCACACCGGTGAATATAGAGATGCTGTCAAGGTTCACGGATTCCGGAAGGGAAAACAGCATATTAAAAAGTATAAAGGAAAAGAAGGCAGATATCGTAATTGGAACCCACAGGCTTCTTTCAAATGATATCGAGTTCTGTGACCTGGGCCTCCTGGTTATAGACGAAGAGCACCGCTTCGGAGTAAAGCACAAGGAGTCACTGAAATTCCTAAAAGAAGAGGTTGATACCATTACCCTGACTGCAACTCCTATACCAAGGACCTATTATATGTCTGTGAGCGGCCTTAGAGATATGAGCTTTATATCAACCCCCCCAAAGGACAGGATGTCAATCAAAACCAGCATTATTGAGAAACAGGACCACCTTGTGAGAGATGCTGTTTTAAAGGAACTGAAAAGGGGCGGGCAGGTGTTCTTTGTTCACAACAGGGTGCAGTCAATATACAGTGTTGGAAAATGGCTCAGCGACATACTCCCGGAAGCAAGAATTGCCGTGGGCCACGCACAGATGCGCGATTCCAGCCTGGAAAGGGTTATGCTTAATTTTGTCGAGAGGAAATATGATATCCTTCTCTGCACAACCATCATAGAATCAGGGCTTGACATTCCCAATGCCAATACCATACTTATCGATAATGCTGACAGACTGGGGCTGGCACAGCTTTACCAGCTCCGGGGCCGGGTAGGAAGAACAAACAGGCAGGCTTATGCATATATGATTATTAAAAGCAAAAGGAAAATGACCAGTGACGGTAAACTGCGGATGCAGGCAATTATGAACCTGTCGGAGCTGGGTGCCGGTTTTCAGCTTGCAGGATATGATCTTGACATAAGGGGTGCAGGAAACCTGGTAGGCAAGGAGCAGTCAGGCCACATTGAACAGCTGGGCATAGAGTTCTATACAAAAATGCTGCAGGACACAGTTGAAGAACTGAGGGGAAACAGGATTTCCGCCTGCGGTGAAGTTGAGATAAAACTTGATAAAAGCAGTTATATACCTCCGGTTTATATAAGCGATGTGTCGGAAAGGTTCAGCTTTTATAAAAAATTATCAGGATGCCAGGATTATGACAGCCTTGAAATGGTTACGGAGGAAATGCAGGACCGGTTCGGCCCTGTTCCCCGGGAAGTGGACAATGTCATACTTATCAACAGGCTGAGGATAAAAAGCAGCAAAAAGGGTATAAAGGGTATAACAGGAAGAGGAAATCTGCTTGTTCTTTCCCTTTATGAAAACAATACCCTGAAACTTGATGCCCTGCTGAAAATTGTCCGGCAATCCAGCAATAAATACCAGCTCAAAGAAAACCAGCTTATTATTAATATAAAGGACAGTTCACTTGAAAGCATTATTAGAGAATGTGAATTCCTTTATGAAAGGATATTTCAATGAAAGTACAGAAATTATTGTTTATTTTACTTGCGCTTAATATTCTGTTTATTGCTCTGATGCTATCCTGCAAGGGCAGAACATGCATACGGATTCCTGTAATTGAGGACAATTCAGAGGTTCTGGCAATTGTTGGAAATACTGCAATAACCAGGAATGACCTGGATTATTTTATCAGGGGCTTTAATATTGACGCTGAGGAGGTTGATTCTGAAAACCGGAAGGTTTTCCTCCAGCAGCTGGTTTTTGACAGACTGCTCTGTATGGAGGGCAGAAGCCTCGATATAAAAGAAGACCATAACCTTAAAAGGCATGTAAGGGACGGTATCTTCAGGGTATACTCCGGTATGTTACTGAAATACCTTGAAAGTGATCTTTACGGTATAGATGAATTATCCATGGCAGAATTCTATGAAAAGAACAGGGATTTGTTCAGTTATCCAGCCAAAGTACGGATTCAGCTGATTTATATAAAAGGCGATGAAGAAAACGAACTAATCAAACAAAAGGAGATAATCCGGGAGAGCCTTGCCAGGGGTACAGACTTTGAGAGCCTGGCAAAAAAATACAGTTCTGACCCCTCAGCAGGAGACGGCGGGGATACCGGCTGGATAACCTGTGACTCCCTTGACCCAAGGATCGCTGAAACCGCTTTAAATGAGCTTGAAATCGGACAGACAAGTGAATTTTTTGATACCGTGGAGGGTTCAGCAATTATCAGGCTCACAGATAGAAAAGATGCCGGGTTCGCGGATTTTGACAGGTCAAAATCCCTTATCAGGTCTGAAATGATAAAAAGCAATAAGGCCTTTTACACAGAACAATATTATAAAAACCTTGAAAAGTTAAGAACTGAACTTACAGGAAAATACACTGTTAAATATCTTAAATAATTTCAATCCATGCAATTTACTAATTGCAATTTACATTACTTTACTATATATTAAGAAATTATGGCACATAAATTGTTACCGGCTGAGAAGAGGATGAAGTATCTTTTATATCTTTTCCTTTTATTTATGCTGGGATTTGTTTCCGGGTGCGGTCCCGGTGACAAAGGAAGCAGTATAATGCTTTATATCGGTGACGAGATTCTCTATGTGGATGAATATTATTCCATGCTTCAGTCAAAGCGGGAGGGATGGAATTACTATGAAAGCTCCACTGCAAATGACGGGGAACTTAAGTACATGGTGCTCCGGGAACTTATCATCGAGAAAATGATATTGGACTACGGCAGGAATAATAATAAAATGCCTGATGATTCTGACTTTTATAAGGCTTTGGAGGGTATTTTCGGAGGGTCTGATTATTTCAGCGAAGAGAGCCTCAGGGAGTTCAGGAGAAGTTTTCAGGCTGACTTTATTCTTTCATCCGCCATAAAGGACAGGATAAAGATTAATGAAGAGGAGGTCAGGGAAAGTCTAAAGGACCTTGGTGACAGGGTACTTGAGCCTGCCAGCCTTTTTCTGGTGGAATTTGTGTTCGATAATGAAAGCGATGCTTCGGATCTTTACGAGCGTGTTGTCCATATGGATAATCTGGATGATATTCTTTGTCAATACAGCGAATTTGAGCTTTCAAATCCCAATACTGACCTTAATATCATAGGATATATTCCGGAGGAAAAAGCCCGGGGCATTATCGGCAGTGAGGAAGAACCATTGGAAAACACCTTTTCCAGCATAATTGAAGGCAGTCAGGGTTATCTAATTTATTTTATCAAGGATAAAAGACCGGAAATAATGATGACTGCGAATGAAAAATATGAAAGAGCACTGCTTTCTGCCAGAATTGACAGGGAAAGGGAAGAAAAGGAAAGGTTTCTTAAGGAGCTTTATAACAGAACTAATATAAAAATTGTAGTTAATGATGAAGAGATTGACAGTATAGTTAAAAAAATAAATACGGAGTTTAAATAATTATGAAAAACCATACACTTGAGATTCTGCTTCTTATACTAATTCTTGCATTTCTGCCTGTTTACGGGGAGACAGTCATGCAGATCGCATGCAAAGTAAACGGCCAGGCAGTGACGGATTATGAAATAAAATCTTTGGTTGAAAGCCATATCACGGAACAGGGGAGGTATCTCAGCCCTACATCCGAGGAATACATGAAGCTTTCTGCTCAGGTGCTTCAAAGCCTGGTTAATGATATGCTGCTATACCAGGCAGCAGAGCTTGAAGGCATACGCATACCCGATTCAGTCCTGAAACAGGAGATTGAGAGAATAAAAAAAACAGTGAATGTCGAGACTGATGAAGAGCTCGTTGAAAAGCTTAAAATGGAAAACCTGACCATGGGTTCGCTGATTGAAAATATTAAGAGGAGAAACACGGTTCAGTATTTTGTAAGGCAGAAACTGGAAGCGCCTGTTATAACAGAATCCGATGCCCTTAAGTATTATGAGGAAAACAGTGAGGACTATCTGAAGGAAGAAGCCCTTGATTTAAGCATTATAATGCTGGGTCCGGACTATCAGCAGGCCATTGATGTATACAACAGGATAACACAGGGAGAGGAATTTGAGGATATGGCCCGGCAGTATTCGGAGCATGCAAGCACCAGAGGTTCAGGCGGCAGGCTGGGGGTTATAACCAAAGACAGCTTAAATGAAACCTTCCGGGAGAAGCTCGAGGGCAAAAGCGACGGATTTCTGACCCTGCCCTTTCTGTATGAAGGAAATCACGTCCTGCTTAAGGTAAACAGCATTGAGGGCAGATCCTACACTGATTTTTCCGAAGTAAAAGATGAAATCGTTTCCATGCTTTACAACAGAGAGCTTGAGAGAAAATACAGCAGTCTCCTGAAGGATCTGATGAAAAATTCAGTTGTAGAATATACCATGCCTTATTATGAGAAAGCTATGGAAAAATACGGAGATATTGATGAAATGCAATAAGATATTTGTTCTGTCTGTTTTTCTATTTTTTATTGCTTCCCTGTCATATGCAGAGGTTTATATTGCTGATGTCGATGATGTAATCGGGCCAGTAACCCGCCGTTACATTAAAAGGGCGATTGATACCGCCGGTGAAAATCAGGATAATATCCTCGTTATAAGGCTCAATACACCCGGCGGGCTTGTTGCTTCCATGGAGACTATTCTTGTTGATATTATAAACGCTCCCCTGTGTATTGTTGTCTATGTCTACCCTCAGGGAGGGGGCGCCAACTCTGCCGGAGTGTTCCTGGTAGCCTCTGCGGATATTGCGGCCATGGCTCCCCAGACCAATATAGGCAGTGCCCACCCCGTTTCTACTGACGGACAGGAAATAGACCAGACAATGCAGCAGAAGATAACCAATGCCCTTATTGCTAAAATCAAGGGTATTGCAGAGGAAAAGGGCAGAAATGCAAAATGGTATGAAACTGCGGTTACGGAGAGTGTTAATATCACTGCCGGTGAAGCACTGGAAAACAAGGTCATAGATATACTGGCCAGGGATACCAGTCATCTCCTGGAGCAGATTGACGGGCAGGTTATAATGAAAAATGATATTGAAATCGAAATTCTCTCTTCGGGCCAAAACATCGTAATTATTGAAAGGACCTTCTCCGAGAAGGTTCTGGGATACCTTCAGAATCCCAACCTGTTTATGATATTCCTCTCTCTGGGAATGCTGGGTCTCTTTATTGAGATTACCAATCCGGGGCTGATATTTCCCGGCGTGGTGGGGAGCATCTTTCTTGTGCTGGGCTTCTTTGCGAGCCAGGTGCTACCCATATCTATTGCAGGTTTGTCTTTGATACTGCTTGCCTTTCTTTTCTTTTTCATAGAGATAATGAGGCCTGACTTCGGTATTTTCGGTATTGGAGGTATTATCAGCTTCCTGATCGGCGGTCTTATGCTTTTTGATAAAGCCGAGACAGGTCTTTATGTTTCCAGATCGCTTTTATTCGGTATTGCCCTGGGTCTGTTTTTCATCATCCTTCTCCTGGCCTTTTCAACCTTCAAGGTCTTTAGAAACAGGGATTACCTGTCCTTTGATAATTTTATCGGTAAAAGGACAAGCATAAGGAGGGTTGATAATAAGGATATCTATATTCATTTTGACGGCAGCTACTGGCTTGTCGAATCTGATGATGCATTAAAAGAAGGTGATTTGGTTGAAATTCTTGGAAAAAAGGATAGAGTTATATCAGTTAAAAAAATAAATTAGGGGAGGGAGCAAAAATGCCTCAAATCTTTTACCTTGCAATTGGGATATTCTTCTTTTATATCTTCTCATGCATAAAAATACTCAAAGAGTACGAGAAGGGTGTAATATTCAGGCTGGGCAGGGTGTTGAAGGAGCCCAAGGGCCCGGGGATTATCATTGTTTTTTATCCATTTGACCAGATGGAAAGGGTCAGCCTCAGGATAGTCACCATGGATGTTCCTTCTCAGGATATTATTACAAAGGATAATGTGACAGCCAAAGTAAATGCAGTTGTATACTTCAGGGTTATGAACCCCATAGATGCAGTTATAAAGGTTGATAATTTCCTTTATGCTACCAGCCAGCTCGCCCAGACCACCTTAAGGTCTATACTGGGGGAGAGTGAGCTGGATGAGCTTCTTGCCGCCAGGGAGAAGGTTAATACAAAGCTTCAGAAGATACTGGATGAACAGACTGACCCCTGGGGCATTAAAGTAACCTCTGTAGAGGTAAAGCACGTGGAGATACCTGCCGATATGCAGAGGGCAATGGCGCGCCAGGCGCAGGCAGAGCGCGAAAGAAGGGCAAAGGTAATATCTGCGGAGGGAGAATACCAGGCCTCTGAAAAGCTGGCTCTTGCATCAAAGGTTCTGGAAGACCGTCCTGTGGCCATCCAGATGAGATATCTCCAGACCCTTGTCGAGATTTCAGCGGAGAACAATTCAACCGTTGTATTTCCCATCCCTATTGAGCTATTAAAGAGTTTCCTTAAGATGAAGGAAGGGACTGCAAAGGATTGAACCTGGTTATTAATACAATCAATATCTTCAGCAATGAGGAATCCAGGATAGATACCATACGGTCAAGGATAGACAAGGCTGGTCAGGAAGCCGGCAGTCTCAGGATTATAACCAGGGTGATATCCTTCAGCCATGAGCTCCAGAGCTTTTTTGAGCAGTTCAGTCTGGACAGTTACTATATAGTGGATTTCGAGCTTATTAAGAAAGATAAGATGGTTGAGAGCCTCTTTGCAGGTAAGGAGTTCAATATCTGCATATTCAGTGAAGAGTTTGACAGGGATATAGCCCTGCATGTCATTGCCAGGGGCTATAATCAGTACTTTTTCTGCGATGACCTGAGCAGGGTTGAAAGGATAATAGCAAATATAATCAATGAGAATACCCTTAAGGGGTTCAATTATTCAAAGCTTATCTACCTGCTTATTGAATCGGTTGATATAAACGGCATACTAAATATGGTCATAGATTCCGGGGTTAATGTCAGCAGCAGCCAGTTCGGCTTTGCTATGCTAAAGAAGAATGTGGAGGAGATATATGAATCTCCCGTGGTGCATTTCGGGAGGAATATAGACCACGAGGTGCTCGCTGACATGGACGACTTCATACTTGCCTTCAAGAGGCATCTGGTACTGAATGATTCCTATTTTCTCACCAAAAAAGAATCCAGGGAGCTTTCAAGAAAGCTGGGGGTCTCAGAGACCTATAACTACCTTATTATAAAGCTTCACATATCCGATCTTTTCTCCGCCCTTCTTATTCTTGCCAAGCATTCGGCATTCTGCAATGAGGATGTCGGGACTGTAAACAGCATGCTTACCCTGTACAGGGCATTTTTTAAAAACTATGAACGGTATGAGCTGACCAGGCAGCTGACCTATGTCGATGACCTTACTACCGTTTACAACAGGAGATATCTTGAAAGGTTCATAGACAGGCTTATCAATTCATCCAAGGCCAAGAACAGCTGTTTCTCCATTATCTTCCTTGATATTGACAACCTGAAGGAGGTTAATGAGGAGTATGGCCACCTTATAGGTTCAAAGGTCATCAGGAAGATAAGTGAGATATTAAAGATAGGTATAAGAGCCTTTGACAGGGTTTTCAGGTTTGGAGGCGATGAATTCTCCATAATCCTGCCGATGACCGATATAGAAGGTGCATTTCTTGTCGCAGAGAGAATAAGAAAGACCATCGAGACACAGTCGCTCCATTTTGAGAGCATTGATACGGACCTTCACATTTCAGTTACCATGGGGATAGCCACCTATCCGGAGCACGGAACTGATTCCAATGAGCTTCTTGCCAACTCTGACAAAGCCATGTACCTTGCCAAACAGAAAGGCAAAAATAGAATCGAAAAATTTATTAAAAGGATATAGAGCTATGGATATAGAAGGGGTTATAACGCCAACAAATTTCGGGGATGTGCTTTACTTTATCTTTTCCCAGAAGGAAACGGGGGTCCTCTACCTGAAGGATTCCAATACACTGAAAACCATCTATATGAAAAACGGCAATATTGTGTTTTCCTTTTCAAACCAGAATGATGAAAGACTCGGTGAAGTACTCTTAAGGGAAGGCCTGATATCAATTGACCAGTATTACCAATCATCCAGGATGATATCCAAAAACAAGAAGCAGGGTGCCATACTGGTCGAAATGGGTGCCGTCAAGTCTGAAGATCTTACCAATGCTGTGAGGTTTCAGGTAAAGCAGAATATCCTCTCCATCTTTAAATGGAATACCGGGAAGTATGTGTTCCAGCTGAAAAGTAACCTGGATGACCAGAACCTGATAGATTTTCAGATATTTATCCCAAATCTTATAATGGAGGGGATGAGGCGCATTCATTCGTGGAGCAGGATTGACAGCGTTCTTTTCCAGTACCCTGTCAAGATCAGAAGGTCCTACAGCTTCAGCAAGGCAATAAAGGAGATAGACCTTACCCAGAAAGAGTACCGTGTACTGCAGAAGCTTGAAGAGCCCGCGGATATCATGGATATCTCCTGCAGTTTTGAAGACATTTCCAGCTTTGAGGTATGCAATATCCTCTGGAGGCTGATCACTATCAGACTTCTTGAGAAGATAAACATATCCAGGAAAGCTGATAACTACAAGGATCTTTACCCCCATGCCTATAAGCTCATAGAAAAATACAATGAATTCTTTATACTTACCTATGATGTCCTTGGAAAAGAGTTTGGGAATGACAGGGACACCATAATAAAAGACAGGCTGGACCCCATATTCAAAAAATACCATGATCATATAGACAAGAATGTCTTTTATAATGAGGGCTTTTTTGAACCAAGGGCATTGTTTGAGAGCATAAAAACAGACAAAGAAAGATCCGTCATACTTGTTTTAAGGGAAATCTTTGACCAGATACTGGATGAATTCATGACTATCTGCAGTTCTTACCTTTCCAAGGATATTCTACCGGATATAGTGGAAAAATCCAGAGAGGTGCAGTCTACCATTGAAAAACTGTGACATTTATGACCGGCCAATCTGAACATTTAATAAGAAGGATATATATCAGTTATATTTTTCTGCTCATTGCCTTTGCTGTATTTGCTTATTTCTACCAGCTGAATATCAATAAGATGGAGGACAAAAAAACAGCTTCATCTGGAGATATAGCAGTTATTCAGGAAAAAATCGACACAGCCATAGAAAACCATGCCAAAGGACCTGTTTTGGAAACCGGGTTTTTTGAGATCAGGATCGGTCAGTTTGGTTCTTCAAAGGAAGCTGAAGGGTTTTTTAACTCTCAGAAGAAAAATATTACTGAAGATCTCAGGAATGCCTATGAAATAAGATATGAAAGGAATAACAGTTTTTATTCGATTGTCCTCGGGCAATGCGAATCAAAGGAGAAGGCTGAAATACTTGGAGAACGCCTTATGAAGCATTTCAATCTGAAACATTATGAGGTTGTGGAAAAATGAACAGCCATAATCTCCCCCCCTGGCTTAAAAAGAAAAAAGACCTTTCCAGACTCAGGGAAATAAAGAAAATTCTTCGCAGGCACAGGCTTCATACCGTATGCGAAGAGGCAAAATGCCCTAATATTACAGAATGTTTTGCAAAAAGGACTGCCACTTTCATGATTCTGGGGAACATCTGTACAAGAAACTGCAGGTTCTGTGCTGTGGACCACGGTATTCCTGGTCCGGTTAAAGACGATGAACCCGAAATGATCGCTGACATGGCAAAAGAGCTGGGCCTGAAATATGCTGTTATAACCTCGGTTACCCGTGATGACCTGCCCGATGGAGGCGCGAACCATTTTTGCAGGATTATAGATGCATTGAAAAAGCTTAGAGAGGGCTTAAGAATTGAGGTTCTAATACCGGATTTTAATGGGGATTATCAAGCCCTGGAGGCTGTTTTGGAAAAAAAGCCCGATGTTCTGAACCATAATCTTGAAACGGTCAGGCCGCTTTACGGCACTGTAAGACCCGGTGCTGACTTTGACAGGTCCCTCTCCATATTAAGAAAGGCCAGGGAGTATGACAGCAATATTAATGTCAAGACGGGCATAATGGTGGGCCTCGGGGAAAAAGAGGCTGAGGTAAATGCATTATTCAGATTAATTGCAGGGTATGTGGATATAATGACCATAGGCCAGTATATTGCCCCCTCCCAGCATCACCTTAAGGAAAGCAGGTTTTATACAATCCAGGATTTTGAGAAACTGAAAATGATGGCATTGGATGCAGGAATAAGGCATGTTATTTGCGGTCCCTTTGTAAGGAGCTCCTATAATGCATCCGATGTATTTATGAATACCAGAGAATAACTAAAAGGAGGAATCTATGGAGATAGATAAAAACATACTGTGCAGGTACCTTTCCTCATCAGCAGGTAAGGATACTGACCTTGCCGATATTTTTATCGAGGACTGGCAGACCCTTAATATTCAAATGAGGGACAGAGAGTTCAAGAGTATTACCCCCGGGGCGAGCGCCGGCCTTGGAATAAGGCTGGTTAAAGATATGCAGACCTATTATGTCAGTACAAGCGATGTAACAGAAAAGGGACTTGCATCCGCCGCAGGGGAGGCAAAAAATATCTCAGCACTAAACAGCACTGGAAGAAATATTGTTCTTAAAGAGAACAAGTTAAGAAAATTTGATCTGGCAGGCAATACCTTTTCCGTATCCCTTCAGGATAAGCTTGATTATATAAAAAGAGGCAGTGATTTTGCCTGGAACTATTCAGATAAGATAGTCCAGGTGATTGCAGGATACTATGAATATCTCAGGAAAATTACCCTTTTAAATCTTGACGGGGATTTTATAAGGGAAGACAGGAATATCACAGAATTCAAAATAAGCGTGGTAGTAAGGGACCAGGGCAGATCCTTCATCTCAACGGATGGTTTCGGGGTATATGATGATGCTTCCATTTTTATAAAGCATAAACCTGAGGATATTGCCAGATCCGTTTGCGACGTTGCCCTTACCATGCTTTATGCAAAACCTTCACCTGCCGGAGAGATGACTGTTGTCGTAGGAAACGGATCCGGAGGGACAGGGGCTGTATTTCATGAAGCCTGCGGGCATGGGCTTGAGGCGGATTTTATCAGGAAAGGCATATCGGTTTACAGGGATAAGGTCGGCAAGACTGTGGCTTCACCTATTGTCAGCATTATTGATGACCCTACCATAGAAAAAAAGAAAGGGAGTTTTGTCTATGATGATGAGGGAACTCCCGGACAGAAAACCTATGCCATAGAGAAGGGCGTCCTCAAGAACTACCTCTCTGACAGGTTAAGCGGCAAGTTTACCGGCAAATGCACAGGGAACGGCAGAAGGGAGAATTTCAGGTATATGCCCATACCAAGGCAGAGCAACCTGTATCTTGACAGCGGGCCCAACAAGGCAGAGGAAATAATAGAGTCTGTAAAAAAGGGCCTTTATGTAAAAAGCGTGGGAGGAGGCATCGTTGATTCAGCAAAGGGCGATTTCAGCTTTAATGTCCATGTGGGATATATAATTGAGAACGGAAAACTTACACAACCCGTGAGGGGTGCGGTGCTTACCGGAAATGGCCCCAAGGTTCTGCGGGAGATCGACATGATTGCCGATGATCTGGAGTTCAGCTCAGGACTCGGCGGATGCGGCAAGGTGAATCAGTTTGTTCCTGCTGATATGGGATGTCCGACTCTGAGAATACCTGCCATAATAGTCGGCGGAACAGAAAAGAGATAAGGAGGATAGCTGTGGAAAAACTAAGCAATGGACAGATAATTGACCTTGCCTTGAGCATGGGATTTGATAAATGTGAAGTATATAAAGTGGAGTCGGAGAATCTTAATATTTCCGTATGTCATCAGAACCTTGAGCTGTTAAACAGGGAAAATGAAACAGGTGTTGCTGTCAGGTTCTGGAAGGGAAGCAGGGTAGGCTTCGGTTTCAAGGATAATGTTTTCAAGGATAGCATTATCAAAATGATAAGGGATGTTTCAGATATAATAAGCCGTCTTCCTGAGGAAAAAAATATTGAGCCTGCTCCGGGACTTAAATCATTGGATGTTTACAAAAAGGGGACAAAAGAGAATCCCTTCTTTGACCATGAGATTAAAAGCTGCAGTATGGATGCCAAGATAAAAAAGGTGATGGCTGTTGAAAAGGCGGCCTTCGATTTTTCAGACATGATAAAGGTCTCAAGGGTATCCAGCTATGAAGAGAAAATAACCAGGCATGCCATAAACAATAGCAACGGCCTAGATGTGGAATATGCTACTACCAAGTGGAGGGGCATGTATATAGTAATCGGCGGAAAGGGAGAAAACAGGCAGATGAAGACCTCGGAGGTCGGAGGTATATTTTTTGATGATTTTGACCCGGTTTCCCTGGGCCAGGAAGCAGCCAGAAAGGTAATAATATCAGCCGGGGGAGAGGGTCTTAAATCTGAGGAAATGACTGTCCTGATCCATTCCAGGGCTGCAAATCAGATATTTTCAAGGCTTTCAAACGGCTTTATTGGAGATCTTGTGGACAGGAACATGTCTGTGTTCAAGGATAAACTTGGAGAAAAGATAGCCCCGGAATTTCTTAATATCGTTGACGATCCCCTTATGCCCGGCGGTTATCAGAGTACTCCCTATGATGATGAGGGTATTGCCACCAGGAAGGTTACAGTAGTAAGGAACGGCGTCCTGAAGTCTTATCTCTATTCTCTCCAGTCTGCCGAAAAGAACGGAACAATGCCGACAGGATCAAGCAGGAGGGCACACTATGGCTCACTGCCTATGGCCTCTCTGTCAAATCTCTATGTTGAGAACGGCAGTGCGGATCCAAAGGATATGATAAGCAGTATAAAATACGGGTTTTATCTTTATAATCCTCTGGATGTAAGGGGGATAAACCTTGTCTCGGGAGATTTCAGCATAAACGGCGATGGAGTACTTATAGAGAATGGCAGAATTACCAGGCCCATAAGCACCATAACAATAGGCTCAAATGTATTTGACTTTTTAAGCAATATTGAATGCATAGGAAATGACCTGGCCTTTGAGCCCATACACCCGTTCTTTGGGGGCGGGAATGTAGGCTCTCCAACTATACTGGTTAAAAACCTGGTCGCAGGAAGCATATAGGAAAAAAGCCCTCTTGTACGTGAGTGGTACGGGAGGGCTTTTCTTTACACCAGTTTCAATACTGGGTTTTAATTACCCTCAGAGCCCCGGGTACGACTTCAAAATAGAGAGGGGTTTCGCCCAGCGCTTCTCCATCTGCCTCAAAAAGCATTGGTGATTCAGAATTTATCTCTATCTTTTTCCCCTTCAGAAGCTGGACCTTCTTTATCCCCTGGATATTTCCCGTTTTCAGCCTGGAAAGATTGGATATAATTCCAAATTTACCTATATCCCCGATAAAAGTGAAGGCTATATTGCCATCATCCAGGAGAGCATGGGGAACCTGCATCAGCCCTCCGCCATTATACCTGCCTATCCCTATATTTACGCTTAGAGCCTTTTCCCTGATAACCTCCAGTCCGTCTATCCTGACGGTAGTGAGAGATGGCTTGTAGGAAAACAGGGATGTGAATATATTGTAGAAATAAAGCCAGCTTCCCCTTCTGCCAGCCTGTTTCATTCTTTCTGTCCTGAAAAGCACATCGGCATCATAACCTGCGCCTGCAACATTGACAAAGAGTTTTTCTGCCATCTTTCCGTGTATTGTCCTGAACTTTGCCTTGCATATATCCTGTATCCCTGTAATGCCTTTTTTAATTGCCATGACAGCAGACTCATGTTCGGCCGATATGCCGACTGAACGGCCCCAGTCATTGCCTGAACCGGCAGGTATAAGAGCCAGGGTGAAATCAAGGGGGTCAATCCCATCATGGATTTTCAGCCCGTTCACTACCTCATTGGCAGTACCATCACCGCCTATGCTGATAAATTTTCTGTATCCTTTCTTGACTGCTTCATGGGCAAGGTTTACCGCATGCTCCCTTTTTTCCGATATTGCCTTCTTAAAGCTGATTCCGCTCCTGGTAAGAAGTTCCAGGATTTCAGGAAGCATTCTTGCGCATTTAGAGCCCCCGGCAACAGGATTCGCTATGACAAACCAATCATCCATTTTTTAACCTGAATTATTATTCTTTTAGGCAGTAATATATCTCAAAATCCCCGTCAAGGCCCATATCCAGAATCTCCTGCCGGGTGCAGAATTCCTTTGCCTTGATAATTTCAACCCTGAAGCCTGCTGATTCCAGCCTGGATCCATAATCGGTGCCATAGGCTCTTTTGTGATCGAAACAGCCATAGTAAAGGGTTCTCTTGTCAGGAGTTTTTATCGCGGGGTCTTCAAGGGTTGTACTCCTGGAATATACAATGGGAACCAGGTGTATGGACCATCCACCCGGTTTCTGCACCCGGAAAAGCTCTTTCATGGCTGTTATATCGCTGTGGACATGTTCCAGGACATGGCTGCTGATTATAGCGTCAAAGCTGTT